>Ga0208826_1000098_pt1 | contig 96819 bp, 79 predicted proteins | sample AD_UKC115_MetaG_FD_184451 | JGI IMG/M metagenome (GOLD analysis project Ga0208826, IMG submission 184451) | Active sludge microbial communities of municipal wastewater-treating anaerobic digesters from Hong Kong - AD_UKC115_MetaG (SPAdes)... | ecosystem: Engineered > Bioreactor > Anaerobic >... | reverse complement strand
ACCTCAACATGGAGACACCGAAAGAAGAACCACCCCCCGGATGGGGAGGCGGCTAGCACCGAGAATGCGTAGCAGGTAGGGAATATGTCAAAGCTCAGAAGGATACACGTCATCATAATCGGTTGCACTGCCTGTGCGCTGGTCGTTGCAGGTCTGTACTTCCTTGTCATCAAGAAGGCGAACGAGCGTATTGCCGCTGTGCAGACCGAGCTCGACCAGGCTACTCAGATCGCTAACCGCTTGCCGAGCGCCCAGCGGAAGCTTACGGAGGTCAAGGACGAGTACAACAGGCAGCTTACCGCGTACTCAAGCTTCACGCGAGCCAAGATGCCCGCCCTTACGTTCGCCGATCGCCCGCAGGGCATGATCGCCCTGTGGAAGGAGCAGGCCGAGGTGCTTGGCCCGATGGTCCAGAGATGGCCTGAAAAGACCGGCGTGCGGTTCCTGACCAGTGTCAAGGTTCCGGCCGCCCCCACGGACCCGAATGCTATCAGCGCCGGCCTCATATCAGTCCCGCTTGGCACATTCCAGGTGCAGGGTGATTTCCGCACCATCATGAACCATATCCGCAAGTGGAACGACTTCGGGCGGTTGGTCCAGTTGAGTCCTATCACTATCAACGGCCCCAGCCCGGGGATGACGGCAAGCTACAACGTTACAGTGCTTCTGGTCCCCAGCGGCGAAGCGGGGCCCAATTTCGAGATGGGCGCAGCTGTTGCGCAGTAGGGCTAGACGTAGGAATAGCTGATGGACAAGTTCAAAGCAATCTTATCCGACAAGAAGAACCAGCCTATCGTTGGCGCTGTTGCCGGGATCGTGCTGGTCCTGGTGGTCCTGTTCTATCTGAAGCAGTTCGGCGTTATCGGTGGCGGAGGGAGCGAGGATTACGAGGACACCGCCGTGAGCACCGAGATGTCCACAACGGCTGACGGGAGCGGTGGAGCATCGACGGACACCTCCGCAGTAGACACTGCGTCCACCGACACGGGCGCCGCATCGACGGCTGCGTCTGCACCTGCGGCCGCCGGAGGGAAGTTACCGCCCATGCTGGCGTACCGCAAGGACCCGTTCATGGGTTTCTCAGGCCCGCCGAAGAAACAGGATGCCATGATGGCCATCCTGCCCAGCGTGAGGCGCATTCGTCTCGCGCCGGCACGGCTGGTGGATAGAGGGAGCTCGGGCCAGGCTATGGAAGTAGAGGAAGTCCTGCCTCCTCAGCCGATGAGGCGTGTCGCAGGGATCATGTGGGGAACGACGGTCAAGGCTATCCTCGAAACCGGCGGCAAGACGATCATCGTCCAGCCCGGACAGCCGATACCCGATGAGCGAGTGCGCGTGGAAAGCATCGAGCCGACGGGTCTGACACTCACGACGCTCGACACCAAGCGTCCGATGAGCATACGCGTCAACCTGGCAGGCTCGCCGGCTGCGCAGGAAGAGGCAAGTTCCACCGCCGGAGGGGCCGAGACTCCACCTAGTTCCGGATGGCAGAGACCACGCTCCGGAGGGGCTGGAAGCGCAGCACCCGCAGAAGCGCCGCCGCCGGGTTTCTAAGGATATCACACGGTGGAGCGCGAACATACCGTGCGGTTCTGTCGTCATACCATTGAACAGCGTGCAGACGTATCTGCGCTAAGGAGAGTACGAAAATGAGCATCAAAGAGCGTGCACTAATCCTGATTCTGACCGCGTGCCTGATAGCAAGCGCCGGCCTCGCGATGGCCCAGCAGGCTGCAACTACCGACAAGAACATCTCGATCAGCCTGCAGGATACGCCTGTTCGCAGTGCAGTAGAGATGTTATTCCGTGAAGCGGGGCTGAGCTATGCGTTTGAGGGGAGCGTCAACACTCCGATCACTGTGAACCTGACGGATGTTCCTTTCGACCAGGCTCTGCAGATCATACTTCGAAGCGCCGGCCTTACGATGAGGCGCGAAAACAACACCTACCTGATCGGCCCGAAGAAAGAGGTGCAGACGGTCGCGCAGACCTCGGATGATCTCGTAGACAGTGAGGAGACTGAGATCGCTCGCGACACGGCCCTTGAGAAGATCCGCATCGACTTCGCCGACGTCAATGAGATCGGCGCCATCTTCGGCTCCCAGTACCGCGGCGGCCAGGGCGGCTACGGTGGCTACGGCGGCTATGGTGGATATGGCGGCTACGGTGGCTACGGTGGTATGGGCATGATGGGCGGTATGGGCTACGGCATGGGCATGATGGGCGGTATGGGCGGTTATGGCGGCTATGGCGGCTATGGCGGATACGGCGGTTTCGGTGGCTACGGCGGCGGCTTCGGTGGATATGGTGGCTATGGCGGCTTCGGTGGCTATGGTGGCGGCTATAGCGGCGGCTACACCGGTGGCAGACGCTGGTAGGCAACGCTAGTCTCAGTCAGGAACACTCTCCGTATGGAGTTTCGCGATGGCTTGGAGGTAGACTCCGGAGCGGCCGATCCCGACCTCGTACCGATCCGTGAGTCTGCCTCCGGGCAGGCGGATGCATCTGACCGCCTTTACCAACGGCACGGCGCATTCGTCCATAGCGCCTGTCTTGGAATACCCGGCGATCCCGACGACGCCCGGGACGCCGTGCAGGATACTTTCGTTCAGTTGTGGCCTCCCTGTCCAGGTTCAGTGGACAGAGCCGGTTCTCCACGTAGTTGTACCGCATCGCAGTGAACACGCGCACGGATCCGCTTCGGGGAAAGCCGAGGCGGGAGACACCACCGTCTATCGACCGGATCGAGGACTGTGGTGGAGCCCAACCGGATCGTTCTCTCCTCTTCGACCTCATCGACTTCGCTAGACCTACCCCTTGGTCACCATACCACCAGTCGTTATCCATCCGATCGGAAGACCTGCTGCCGCCTGGACAGCAGATTTTTCCTGCCTAGCTTACCAGTATTTTCCCGAAAAAGGGCTGTTTGGCCCGGAATTTGCACTATGACCTTCTGAGTACCGGCACTACAGCCGGTCTACCGTCGGCCTAAGGGGCTGCGTTCAATGCAGAAAGGTCGTGGTTCATATGAGGATCCGTTACTGGATCGGAGCGTTGCTGCTGCTTTCGGCGCTCTGTTGCTCTGCCACATCACAGGCGGCGACAGTCCCGCCGGGGTCGTTCCTTACCAGGAGCATCAGCAACCCGGAGGATCTGGCGAAACTGATCGAAACGGACAAACGAGTGGCGCAGAGGTACTCTCGGCATTTCGGGATGAGCGCCAAGGAGTTGGCAGGGTACGTCCGAGCGAATCTGCGAGTAGGGCAGTTGAAGACGTCCGGGCGGTACACCACCTACTTCATCACCAAGGGTGACCGCATACTCGTGCACAGCAAGCACTTCAAGGCCGGACGAAAGGTTCTCGTCGGACCTGATGGCAAGCCTGTGATGGACATTGCATGCGGGAATCCGCTCGTCAAGAGCCTGCCCAAGGTGGTCGCAAAGGCTGCGCCGCCGCCACCGCCGAAAGTCGAGGCTGCGCCAAAGCCCGTGGAGCCGCCGGCTCAACCGGTAGTTGCCGAACAGCCTGTTCTGGACCAACCGGCGGTGGTGGCCGAGCTCCCGACGACTCCGCCGGAGTTCGAGACTCCTGTGGAGGAGGCGCCTCAGATGGCTCAGGCCATACAGACGCCGGAGCCTGAGGTAGCCGTTCTCGACATGCCTGCGACGGAGTTCAGTTCGGCGGCATCCCTGCTCAGCAGCGGTATCATACCCGGACTCCTCACGGCGGGCGCGGCATCGGCCGTGTTCGGCGGCGGTGGAGGCAGCACCGTGCCGGAGCCGAGCAGCCTGATTGCGCTGGGCTCATCGGTCACCGCATTTGCCGCATTGGCCGTCCGACGCCGTCGGCGGATCAGGTAGGTCGCGCTTCGCACCTAAGCGCTAGTCAATCCGATCACAGACCACATCGAATACCGCACCGGGACGCGGAATGCGTTCCGGTGCGGGACGGACCCGGGGCGCACCGGTCCCGGGCAGCAACTGTCTGTAGTCAGTGGAGGTAATTGGGGCACCATCCAGCGACTCAGGCGGGTTCGTTTTCCACGCGGAATGCGGGGGGTATAACGGTCTTGGCCGTTCGCCCGCGCCCGTGTCGAATCTGCCGCACGACGACTTCGTGCCGCTGGACCCTCTGGCTGTGTCAGGGAGTGATCCCTGCAGCCCGTGAGATCGCCCGCACAGCGAGGCGGTCCACAGACGTACGAGAGGAAGGTGCCGCAATGCGATTCATCAAGCGCACGGCAGGTCTTGTTGTTCCACTGAGCGCGCTGCTGGTGATGGCGATGCTGTCGTTGTCTCCGGCAGCGATGGCGCAGAGTCTCGGAGATGCCGAGATCAGCATGGGGCGCAAGGCCGCCAGAGAAGTTGAAAAAGAAAGCAAGCTGGTCGAAGACCCGGCGATCCTGGAACGGGTCAAGACCGTTGGCGAGGCGATCGCCAAGATCGCCAATTCCCTCGAAGTAGAAGCCACCTACGGCAGCAGTCGCATCACCCCCTTCAAGTATACGATCAAGGTGATCGACGAGAAGGAGATCAACGCGTTCTGTCTGCCGGGCGGGTTTGTCTACATCCACAAAGGACTCCTGGACTACGTGCAGTCCGACCACGAGCTCGCGGGCGTCATCGCCCATGAGATTGCGCACGCATCGCACCACCACATGGCTTACCTGCTCAAGGAACAGGGTAAGCTCGACGGCCGCATCGCGCTCGTGCTGCTGGCCGGAGTCCTGGGCAATATGGACGCGCAGGATCTCAGCCACGTGCTGGTCGGCGCTCAGTTGGTGAGGATAGCATACTCCAGCGGATACGGTCAGAAAGCCGAAGCGGACGCCGATAGGACAGCCATCGCTTACCTGCACAAGGCCGGGTACAACCCTGTCGGGCTGCTAACGTTCATGGAGCGGCTCGCGCGCGACTATGCCGCGAAACCTCACATGGACATGGGCATATTCCGCACGCATCCGCTCTCCCGCGACCGCGCGAAGGCCATGATCGCCGAGATCGAGGCCCTCAACCTCCCCATCAAGCGGCGCGAGGTGACCGACGCGATCAAGGCCGTCGCAGAGAGCGTCGGCGAGGGCGATGACGCTCTCTGCTGCGTCAAGCTCGCCGACACGGTGATCTTCCAGCCTGCGCCGATCGACGGCGTTCTGACCTCGGAGCAGCGGGCTCAGATCACCGCCACCAAGATCAACCAGTTGCTCGACCGGGAGCCGCAGCTTCGGCAGATCAAGCTCGACGCGGAGAAGCGAACCGTGTTGGCGTGCGGGGAGCCGGTGATCATCGTGACGGATGAGGATGTGGCTCTCAGCAAGAAGTCGGCCGAGGAGTTGGCTGAGCAGGCGGCCGATGCGCTCAGGAGCTTCATCTGGCGGCAGACAGTCCAGGCGACGTACTGAGTCGTAGTCCCGCCCTGCGTGGGTTTAGCGCCAATCAGGCTCGGGTACACTGCATATCGGCAGGCAGGCTGACCAGCTTGCCTGCCTTCACAACATCCACCCATCCCGACGCGAGAGGTGATAAGCCACCATGCCCGAGTTCACTAACCCATTCCCCGGCGTCGTGCCGCGCACGATGACCCACTCAGAACTTGTCCGAGCCATCATGCTCAACATAGCCGCCGAGCTTGAGGCGGTTCACATCTACACTGCCCACATGGACGCCACCGACAACGCCGACGCGAAGAAGGTGCTCTACGACATCGCCCTGGAGGAACTCGTCCACGCCGGCGAGTTCACGAACCTGCTCTACCGGCTCGATCCGATAGCCGCGGAAAAGGCAAAGGAAGGATTCGCCGAGGTAGATGAGCTCCTCAACGCAAACGCTCCGGTCGAGGCGGTCGGTGAGGATGCGCCGTCAGGCGGCGACGGTGGGGCATCGGTTCCTACTCCTCAGGGACTCACGGTCGGCAGCCTCATGGGCGCGGAACAGAGCTAGTCATCCTGTTTGCCTCACGACCAGTTCGGGGCTCCCCGTAGCGCGTTGACGGGAGCGGCCGGTTTCGCCGCGGTCTGCCGTCCGCAGTCCGCGGCTTTCATTGACACTGCCCCTCGGATGTGGTAGAATTCCGTGCGTTACAGCCACCACGCCGTGCGGAGCGGTGTCCGAGTTGGTCTAAGGAGCACGACTGGAAATCGTGTAGCGGGGATGACTCGCTCGTGGGTTCGAATCCCACCCGCTCCGCCACTATCCACCCCATCTGCCCGATCAGTCTCCCACAAGGAATGCTTCTCTCTGAGGTTGAACAGTAACCCGTATTCGTACTCTCAGAGGTATACCTTGTTCGACTACACCGAGGCGATGGAATGCCTCATCAGACATATCACCGCGCACTGCCCTGAGTTCGCGCACGTGGACATGGACCGGGTCGTCGTCGCCTCCATACGGTCGAAGACCCCCGGCGCGCACGGCGTCTACGCCTCCGTCCAGCCGCTCAGGTTCAAGGACGGCGCGAAGACCATCAGGCGCAGGGGCCGGCTCTACACCATGCCGGAGGTTCGCGTCGGCGACACGGAGATCATGTACATCATGTATTTCGCGCTTCCCCGGTTCGCCGATCTCGACTTCCCCACGAAGATGACCACCGTCTTCCACGAGCTGTACCACATCGGCCCGGCGTTCAACGGCGACATCCGGCGCTTCCCCGGCCGGAACTACGCACACGGCCACTCGCGCAAGAAGTTCAACGCGCTCGTTCAGGACTTCGCGGATGAGTACCTCAGCCTGCCGGAGTCGGAGCTGCCGACCTCCTTCCTCCGGCTGACCTTCAAGGAGCTGCAGGCGAGGTACGGAGAAGTCGAGGCTCGTAAGGTCAGACCGCCCCGTCCGCAGCTCGGCTCAGGTTGACAAGCAGACGAGCTTACTGCTATATTCAGGTGTTCGACACGCTTCCGTGAGGACGGGCGCGAAGCGTGAATCAGGAAGGATTGTCTCCATGAGAGAGATACTGAAGATACTGGAGTCCGACTCGAGACTGAGCCCGGAAGAGATCGCCACCATGACCGGCAAGACTGAGGACGAAGTCCGCCGCGTCATCGAGGAATGCGAGCGCAAGGGCATCATCCGCCGATACAAGACCTCCATCGACTGGGAAAAGGCCGGTGAGCAGCAGGTCTTCGCGTTCATCGATGTGAAGGTATCGCCGGAGCGTGGAGTCGGCTTCGACGACATAGCCGAACGGATCTACCGCTATCCCGAGGTGCACTCGGTCTATCTGGTGTCCGGCACGCATGATCTGCGCGTGGTCGTGAGCGGAACGAACATGAAGGAGGTCGCCTTCTTCGTGGCCGAGAAGCTCGCGACGATAGACCGGGTCCACGGCACTTCCACCCATTTTCTGCTCAAGACCTACAAGGAAGACGGAGTCATCTTCGAGGCTCCAGAGCCCGACCGACGCCTCGCTGTTGCACCGTAGGCTGGCTGCCCACAACCGGTAGTCAGCCGCCTCGACCACCCAAGACGAAATCAAGCATTACGGTGCAAACACACGCGAGGTATTCCGATCCATGCCAAACATATCACAGCGAATCCAGTCGGTGCCCCCGTCGGGCATCCGCAAGTTCTTCGACATCGTTCTCACGATGGAGGACGTCGTCTCCCTCGGAGTCGGTGAGCCCGACTTCGTCACGCCCTGGCGCATTCGCGAGGCTTGCATCTATTCGCTCGAGAAGGGCTACACGACCTACACCTCCAATTACGGGCTGATCGAACTGCGCGAGGCCGTCGCGGATCATCTGCATGGTCGGTACGGCGTCCGGTACGATCCGAACACCCAGGTCCTGATCACCGTCGGAGTCAGCGAGGCCATCGATCTCGCCCTTCGAGCGATTCTCGAGCCGGGGGAGGAGGTCCTCGTCCCGGAGCCATCGTTCGTCGCTTACAAGCCGTGCGTGATCTTCGCGGGCGGGACGCCGATCGCCATACCGACGACCGTCGAGACCGATTTCGCTCCGACCCCCGAGCAGATTGAGGCCGCGATCACCCCGCGCACCAAGGCGATCCTGCTGAGCTATCCGAGCAACCCGACCGGCGCAGTCATGTCCCGCGAGGCTATGCAGTCGATCATGGATATCGCCGTCGCTCACGATCTCTTCATCATCTCCGATGAGATCTACGACCAACTTGTCTACGGCGTCAGCCACACGTGCGTCGCTGCTCTGGACGGTGGGTACGAGCGCACGATCCTGCTGAACGGCTTCTCCAAGGCCTATGCAATGACCGGATGGCGCATCGGGTATGCTGCATGTGACCCGGATGTGCTCGATGCCATGATGAAGATTCACCAGTACATCATGATGTGCGCGCCGATCACCGCCCAGATGGCCGCGCTGGAGGCGCTGAGAAACGGAAGCTCGGACACCGAGGAGATGATCCGGCAGTACAACCGCCGCCGCAGGTTGATCGTCGCCGGGATGAACAGGATCGGGCTCGACTGCTTCGAGCCGAAGGGCGCGTTCTACGTGTTCCCATCCGTGCAGCGGACCGGTATGACTTCAGAGGAGTTCGCGGAGCGCCTGCTCCACGAGGAGAAGGTCGCGGTCGTGCCCGGAAACGCGTTCGGCGAGTGTGGCGAGGGGTACATCCGATGCTCGTACGCGACCAGTCTGCAGAATATCCAACTGGCGCTCGAGCGCACCGCCCGGTTCATGGAGCGGCTTTGAAGACAGGGTGTCGGGTGCTAGGTGTTGGGGTTCCCTGACGCCCGACACCCAACACCTGAAACATATGCCGGCTCGGCTTCGTATATGCTCAACGGAAAGGACCTGATCGTATGCTGAGGCTTCGTATATCCACTCTGCTCCTGCTCATCACCCTTGCGGTCGTTCTCTCTGTGCCCGCATATGCGGTAGACCGGGTCGCGTGCACGACCACCTGGGACGAGTTCTACCTGTACGCCCTCATCGAGGTGCAGGACCCGAACGTCGAGAGCACCAACACCAAGCACATGTCGAATCCCTGGGAGGACGACGACGTCGAGATCTTCCTGGAGACCGATGCCAAGCGCGCTGCGGATCGGACGCCCAATACCTACCAGATGGCCGTGAGCGCCGGGGGAGGATCGAGCTGGGTCGTAGGCGAGAACGGCAAGCCGACTCCGAAGCCCATTTTCACCTTCAAGTTCGCCAGGAAGGTCCAGGGCACGCTCAACAAGCACAACGACAAGGACATCGGGTTCACGGTCGAGCTGGCGATCCCCTGGAAGGAAGTCGGTGGTCCGCCCGAGCCCGGCCAGATCATGGGCTTCAACCTCATCTGCCGCATGAAGGGGGAGAACACCGGCTTCGTGAGCTTCTCCCCGGACGTCAAGACCGAGGACGACGTCCACGTGCCCGCCAAGTGGTCGAAGATCAAGTTCGTCAGCACGCCGACCATCATCGCTTTCCAGGACGGAGCGCTGGTGTCCCGCAAAGTCGTCAGCCGCCCGCCGGTCATCGATGGAGTCGTCAGCCCGAGGGAGTGGAACTCGGACCTCAGCTTCCAGATCAACAAGCCCGCGCCCGTCCCCCTTCCGCCTCAGAAGCAGAAGTACATGACGGAGAAGCTCTCGCTGACTCCGTACTTCTACGGATACCAGGCGGACACACGCAAGGATGCGCAGGACTTCGGCGTCACGTCCGGCTGTGACAGTGGCAGCATGCTGGTGCACCAGCCGATCAAGGGTGTCGGACCGTGGTTCTCGCACGATCAAGTCCAGTGGCACAAGGATGAACTGACCGACATCCGGGATGCCAATATCGATGTGGTCCTCCCTGTCTACCACGGATCGGCCGGTTCAAAGCAGCTCTACGCCACCAAGGCGCTCGACTGCATGGTCCAGGCGCTCAAGGAGCTCAAAGCCGAGGGAAAGGACTATCCGCTCGTCGGCATGTACTTCGATACCCAGGCGATGATCTCCCAGTACGGCGGCGAGAAGGTCGACCTCCACGACGATGAGGTCAAGCAGACCTTCTACGGCATGATCAAGGACTTCTACCTGCGCGTGCCGGACGAGTTCCGCGCGGCCTTCCAGCTTCCGTCCGAGAAGGGTGGGGGATACGCCAACATCGTAGTCGTCAACGCCCCCGTGGGGTTCAGCGATTTCGACGGAAGCTTCATCGAGCACTGCAACCAGCGGTTCGCGGAGGACTTCGGCGGCAAGCTGGTCTGGATCGGCGCGTCCGACTACCAGTCGAAGGTTGAGACGATGGACGGCTACTTCGGCGCAGACGCGGGTAGGGGCCTCAAGTTCGATGACGCCGGCTGGATCGATGTCGCCGGCGTCGGTCCGGGCTACGACGACTCCGCAGAGTGCTTGTCCAACAGCAAGCCCGACATCCGCAGCCGCATGGGCGGCAGCACGTACCGCGCCGACTGGGATGCGCTCATACAGAAATCGCCCAACTGGCTGTTCGTCGATAGCTGGAACAATTTCCGCGACGGCACTGACGTCGCCGCCAGCCGCCAGTACGGCATCCGGTATATCAGCCTGACCAAGATCAACATGCTGCGCTTCAACGGCATGCGCCCGTACGACGCCAAGTTCGTGAAGCACAACACGCCGTCCACAGTGTATCCCGGCGCGGTCCATCAGGTTGCGTTGACCATCCGGAACGCGGGCACCAAGCCGTGGTATCCGGGCGACGGCGTCTTCCTGACCTACCGCTGGTACAAGGACGGATTCCTGTTCGCCGATTCCGGCATCCGCGTGCCGATCCAGGAGGTAGTCCCCGCCGGCAAGAGCATCGAGAAGACCATCGGCATCCTGGTTGTGGATCAGGACCGTAGGCCGCTCGAAGCGGGCGCCTACGAGTTGAGATGGGAGCTTGTTCGGGGCCGTGACCAGTGGTTCACCAACGATGGAGATGCTCCGCTGATCGTGCCGGTTAGCGTTGCAGCCGACGGAGCGCCCGGGTTCACCCTGGTCGGTTCGTCCGCTCCGACGCTGATGAAGTCGGGAGCCGTATACTCGGTCAAGCTCAAGATTCGCAACGACGGCCCGACCGCATGGCCCGCCGCCACCGCGAAGGTCGGCTACCGCTGGCAGAAGTCGTCCGTCCATCTCGGCACTGACTCCGAGGACGCGGTCGAACTGCTCGCCGCCAACGATGCCGCCGCATCCTTCACGGCGGATGTCCAGCCCGGCAGAGTGGTCGAGATCACCGTGCCGGTCTCCGTCACCGGCGCCGATGGCGCTCCGCTTGCGGTCTCGTCGCAGAAGGACCTCTGGAGCTACCTGCTGAAGTGGGATGTCTTCGACGGCGAGAAGTGGCTCGCGGGCTCATCGGTCGGTCAGGCCGCGGAGTCCGTCGTTGTCACCGCCGACGATCTCGGCCCGAGGTTCGTCGATAGTGAGACTCCCGACGAGATGAACGCCGGCAAGAAGTACACCGTCCTCGTGACGCTGCAGAATACCGGCGTCGAGACGTGGGACAAGGCCTCCTTCGCGTTAGGTTACCACTGGTATCATGTCGACGGCACGGAGGCCGTGTGGGACGGCATGAAGTCGCCGCTGCCGAGCACGCTCAAGCCGGGCGAGCAGGCCATCGTGAAGGCACAAGTCGTCGCCCCGCCGTACGACGGACAGTACTACCTCATGTGGGACCTGGCCAATGGGGACAAGTGGGCTTCGACGGCCACCAACACCCGCGGCGGAAACAACCTGGTTGTGCCGGTCAACGTCGTGAAGGGCAGGCTGGTAGCGCAGGACCTCACCAAGATCTTCGATACCGACGTCATCTCATGGGACAACGATCGCACGAACGGCGACCTTGCCGACGGCCTCACGTTCCCGGCGGAGTTCATGCCGCCTCAGGTTCTGATGAAGAACTCCGAGAACGGCCTATGGCCGTGCGATGGGGCCGCTCTCGATCGGGGCCCGGAGTCTCTGCAGACCCGGCGCATCTCGTTCAAGTATCCGTCAAAGCTCGATGATGCGAAGAACGCGATCACGTGCAAGGGTCAGACGATCAACCTGAAGTCCGGAAAGTACGCCGCCGTGCACATCCTCGCTGCCTCGGCGCAGGATGCGTCGTCCGACGTCGCGCTGGTCTACGGAGCCAGGAGCATGACGGTCCCCGTGAAGTTCACCGCGTGGATCACGAAGCCGAAGTTCGACGAGCATGCGGCGTTCCATGCGCTGCACCGTCATTCGGCCGATGGGGACCAGCCGGGCATACCGTGTTACCTCAACCACTACTCTATCCCTGCCGACGCCGCGGCGGAGCTTACCTCGATCCGCCTGCCGAACGACCCGGCGGTCAAGATCCTGGCGATCACGCTGGAGAAGGCGGGGCAGTAGAGGGAATGCAGTGATCGGTGATCGGTAGGCCGCAGGAGGGATTTTGCGGCGGTGAATGCCTGTCCTGAGCCTGTCGAAGGGACGCCACTCATCCCAACCGTCGTGGCTGGCAGCGGTCGGAGTTACCGGTCTCCGACCGGAAAACTCCTCCTATATTGTGTTCGGGCATTGATGCTTCGGAAGCAGAGTTCGCGGTTTGTGCGAACGGCGCTACCGAAGCCCCTCGGGTATGCCTTGTAGGGAACGCTCGCCGTCGCGCTCCGCTCTGGTGGATGCCTACACCCACGGAACGGGACAGCGCCCGTTCCCTACCCACCTAGGCCCCGGTGCATACCATGTAGGGAACGCCCGCCGTCGCGTTCCGTCGTTGGATGCCTACACCCACGGAACGGGACAGCGCCCGTTCCCTACCCACCTAGGCCCCGGTGCATACCATGTAGGGAACGCCCGCCGTCGCGTTCTACTCGCTGCAGCGACCCGATGCTGACGGAATGCGTTTGCCTCCATCAGCAGCATTCGATCCCTGCTTGCCCACCGCGACATTCTGGCTCCGGCGGTCCGGACGAAAAAAAGGGCGGGGGGACACTGGCTTCCGTGGGTGAGAGAAGATGATGTCCGCCCGCCTGTCATATGAAATCCCGGGTGGAACCGACGCAAGGGGAGCACGGCATAACGGTCACCCGGGGTCCATTATTCGGTTTGTCTGCTATCAGAACCAGCCCAGATCGAGGTTCTGACCCAGATCCTGGATCACCTCGTCCGTTAGGCTGTTATTGAACTCTTCCCATCTGGCGTTGGACCAGATCTCGACTCTCGTGCCGAGCCCAACGACCCAGATGTCGTCATCGATCCCCGCGTACTTCCGCAGGTTCTCCGGTATGCCGATCCGTCCCTGGCCGTCCGGAGTGCATTCCACCGCCGAGCCGAGGAAGAAGCGCTCGAGCTTCAAGGCGTCACTGTCGAGAAGCGACCGCGGAGTGAGCTTCTTCTGAAACTCGGACCAGTGCATGTCGGAGAAGATCCAGAGGCAGCCGTGGAGTCCTCGGGTGATGTAGAAACGCTCCCCCAGCCTCGCGCGGAATTTCGCGGGGATGACGGTGCGTCCCTTGTTATCGACTGAATGGAAGTATGCCCCCGAGAACACGGTTCGTTCCTCTAGGTGAACTTAGCCGATCAAGAACTGATGTTCAGCATCTGCTTCGATCCGGAATGCGAGTTGCTTCTTCGAGCGGTTTCTCACCAGGGTTACGTTCCGGACCTCGTCGAATCTGCCCCTGTCCGCCTGCAGCAGGGAGATGACGAATTCCTTGTTGTTCCGCCCGCCGGACTCCGCCGTGCAAGTTGCACAGTAGCCGCGGGAGGAGATTCGCTCGCCGTTGTCGTCGGCGAAGCTCACGGTGACATCCGGGAACGGGTCCGGCCGCCTGCAGATGTCGCATCTCTGCACCGGGATCAGCTTGCTGCCGGAATCCTTGCAGAGTTCGCAGACGATGTCGTAGATCAACTGATCGAACGATCGGTGGAGGATAACGAAGCCGTAATTCGCTCGCAGCATCTGCTCGATCTCGTCGAGTATCGACTGGTCTTCGCTTTCGAGCTTCACGGCGTAGGCCACGAGCTTGCCCCTGCACAACTGCACGCTCTGCAGTATCGGCTGAAACTGATCGAACAGTCTCGACAGCTCGCGGGCATCCTGATCGCTTTCGGCCTCTACCAGATACACGGCCTTGAGCCCTCTCGGTTGCGGCTCAACGCATATCTGGCTGACAAATCTTGTTGGGCTGGTTCGTCGTGGCATTGGACTTCCACTCCACACTGTCATTCCGCGATCAGGCTTCGCTGCATGCCTACCACTATCTGCTGCCAACTGGTCAAAAATCGCCAGAATCGGATCGGTTGTGGTACGATCTACCACTTTCTACCACCAATCACCACTGATTATACTTCCCGGGGAACCCAGCGTCAATGACTGCCCGTGAAAATGTCTGTGAACTTTTCTGGACGGAACTCAGCCTTATCGGTGATAGGCAGGCGGGCCGGTGCATGATCGGTGTGATAGAGGGGTATACGTATCCGAGGCCGTCGTCAGGGTGAACAGAGACAGTCAACCATTTGACATCTGGTGCGGTTTTCCGTATTCTAGTGAACAGGAGGGGAAGGAGACAAGCGGAGCACCCAGGGGTGTCTATCATTGACAACCATTCGAGTAGACAATCTTACCGTCGACTACTGTGATGCCGGCACCGGCCTGCCGGTCATATTCATACCAGGCATAACCGAGTTCAAGGAAGAGTTCATATTCCAGTTCCACGGTCTGTCAGACAGCTACAGGATCATCAGCTACGACCTGCGGCGGGGGCTCAAGCGCGCCGCCGACTACACGCTCGATATGCTGGTCGATGACCTGAGGCGGTTCATGGCAGCCCTCGATCTGGACAGCGCCGTCCTGTGCGGGCACTCTTTCGGTGGACTCGTTGCGATGGAGTTCGCCCTGCAGCACCCCGACATGGCGAAAGCCCTTGTGCTCGTCTCGGCCTATCCCTCCGTTCCGAACATCTCGTCGGACCAGTTGGTCTCGTGGACGTCTTCCGCCGAGCATCCGCTCCACAGGGGATTCGGCACGGCCATCAAGCTTGGGATCGCCCGACTCTTCGGGCGGAGGACATCGAGCACGGTGGCGATGACGGATGCGGCCGATGCGGTCAGGACCGTCGCGCGGCAGGCGTCACGGACGTCGAAGCCGACGATCGACCAGAGGGTGCACATCGTTCGGACGACCGACCTCCGCGACCGTCTCCCGGAGCTTTCAATGCCCACGCTGGTGATCGCGGGCGCGCAGGACCGGGAGGTGTTCCTGGCGAGCGCTCAGCAGTTGTACGAGAGCATCCCGAACGCTTCCCTCGAGGTGATCGAGGACGCGGGGCATTTCTGCTTCCTCACGCGGCACGACCAGTTCAACACCGTCGTAGACGAGTTCCTGACCAGCAACCTTGCCCATCTCTAGTGACCGGTGGAGAGCCTTGACCGCCCTTATCGATACCCACTGCCACCTGAACCACCACGACCTCGCCGGCGACATCCCCGGTGTGCTCGCGCGCGCCCGGGAGGCCGGAGTCTGCCGCATCATCTGTGCCGCCTTTGACATGGAGTCGAGCGAGCAGGCGGTCCGCCAGGCGCGCGAGTACCCGATGGTCTGCGCCACTGTGGGAGTTCACCCGCACGACTCGTCGAAGTTCCGGCCGGAAGACGAGGAACGTCTGACTGAGCTCTGCCGCGAGGAGAAGGTTGTCGCCATCGGGGAGACCGGCCTCGACTACCACTACGACTTCTCGCCGAGGGACCGACAGCGCGACATCTTCCGCCTGCACATCCGGATGGCGCGCGAACTCGGTCTCCCGCTGGTGATCCACAGCCGGGAATCCGACGACGACATCCTGGACATACTCGAGGACGAGGGCATGCCGGAGCGCGGCGCGGTGCTGCACTGCTTCTCGGGCGACACGGACATGGCTCTCAGAGCGCTGGAGATGGGCTGCTACCTCGGGATCGCCGGCCCGATCACCTTCAAGAACGCGGACGACTTCCGCCGCACGGTCGAGGGGCTGCCGCTCGATAGCCTGCTCGTGGAGACGGACGCACCCTACCTCACACCGCATCCTCACAGGGGCAAGCGAAATGAGCCGGCCTACGTGCGGCTTGTGGCGGCGAAGCTGGCCGAGATCAAGGGCGTCACGCCGGATGAGGTGGCGTCATCGACCACGGCGAACGCGGAGTGGCTGTTCGGCAATCCCTAGAGCGTATCTCACAGGCCAATTCCGCCCCGTAGGAGCGGCTTCCCAGCCGCGAATGCCCACGTAACGCCGTGGGATCGGAATCCCCTCCTACGACCGATTTGGAATGCGCTCTAGTATCTGTTCCTGTCGAAGCTCGACCGGGCAGGGGCGCCTTCGCCCGATCCCTGCGGACGGAACTGAGCGCCCGCCGCAACCCGATCCCTCTTCCTTGCCTGGCGGCACGGCCCACAGCGAACGGGCTCGTTCTGGAAGCCCTTCTGAGCGTAGAACTCCTGCTCGCCCGCGGAGAAGACGAAATCCTGTCCGCAATCCTTGCACTTGAGGTTCTTGTCCTCGAGCATGTAGTACTGTCCTCCTCAGGATCCTGGATGATCCAACTGCTGCCGGGGATGCCCTGGTCGAACGAGACCGAGCGTACGTGAGGGAGCCGACCGAGGATGCCGGGATCTTGGCCTGCCGCAATCATATCGCACACTGGTGGAGCCCAAGCAGTAGTTGCCATGCTGGTATACCCATATCGGCCGCGTTCGCAATCACGCAATCGCGTTGACGCGCCGAAGCTGCCTGCAGTACAATTGGGCCAACGTCTTCGGTTAGCGAGGGATTGCGTTGCCAACTAACAATATCACAATCAGCCCGTTTCAGCCAGGCGATCTCGAAGGTGTCGTCAGCCTGATCAACCGCGAGATGACCGCCGACCCGACGACCAGCGCGAACTTCCAACGGAGGGTGCTCCTCGACCTGAACTTCGATGTGAAGGGCGCTCCCGTTGCCAGAGACGGCGACAAGATCGTCGGCTTCATGTGCGGCATGGTGCGAAAGTACCTGATGGAGGACCAGGCGCCCGATCTGGATCGCGGCTACATCACGCTGCTGGCGGTCGATCGGGACTACCGGCGCCAGGGTATCGGCGCTCGGCTCTGGGAGCAGGTGCGGTCGTATTTCCAGTCCAGGGGGGTGAAGGTTGCCCTCGTCAGCACTTTCGCGCCGAACTACTTCGTCCCCGGCGTCGATCAGGTTGCCTACGCCGATGCGATCGAGTTCTTCAAGGCGCAGGGTTTCACGGTGGCGGTCACCGTTCTCAGCATGGACTCGTGCCTGGTGGACCTCAAGACCCCCGACTGGATCAAGGAGAAGGAGGCGCAGTTGGTCTCCGAGGGCCTCATCTTCGAGGCTTTCCGTCCGGAGCACACGCTCCCGCTGCTCGATCACCTCAGGGAGTGTTTCCCCGGCGACTGGCAGCGCTACATCCGCGAGTCGATGGTGCGCAAGACGATGGGCCAGTTCGAGCGGAGCGAGATCTACGTGGCGATGTACCAGGGCAAGTGTCTCGGTTTCTGCCAGCATGAGCACGAGCGGTTCGGGCCCTTCGGCGTCGACGACAAGGAGCGCGGTCGAGGGATCGGCGCGGTCCTGCTGCTGAAGTGCCTGCACGGCATGAAGGCGCTGGGTATCCACAACGCCTGGTTCATGTCCACCACCGACGACGCCGCGAGAGTATACACCCAGGGCGGCTTCAAGGAGACCCGCCGCCATGCGGTGATGAAGAAGGTATTGGAGTAATGGAGTGATGGAGCAATGGAGTATTGGGAACCCGGTACTCCAAGACTCCGATACTCCATTCCCGGGGAGGTTTTCATGTCCGACAAAGTCGATATCCTTGCGATCGGAGGCCACGCGGGAGACGCCGAGATCTCCTGCGGGATGGCGCTCTGCCACCACGTGAACCAGGGCAAAAAGGTGGCGATGCTTCACATGACGCCCGGCGAGAAGGGCCACCCCACCATGTCGGCCGAGCGCTACGCCGAGTTGAAGCGCGTCGAGGCCGAATACGCCGCCAAGGCCATCGGAGCGAAGGTCTACTTCCTTCCCTACGGCGATGGCGAGCTCCCCGTGAACGACGAGGTCAAGTTCCGGATCGCCGATGTCATCCGCGACTGCAAGCCGAGCGTGATCCTGACTCACTGGGTCAAGAGCATCCACAAGGACCACACGAATACCGCGCTGAACGTTCCCGACGCGCAGTTCTACGCCGGGATCGCCGGCTTCGAGCGCAAGGATCCCGCTCACTGGTGCGGAACGATCTACCACGCCGAGAACTGGGAGGACGCCGAGGGCTTCGTGCCCCAGGTCTACGTGGAGATCACGAAGGAAGACATGAAGCTCTGGGAAGAGATGGTCCTGAAATACGCTCTCTTCCGCGGCGAGGTCGCGAAGTTCCAGTACGTCGATTACTACAAGGCGCTGGCGCGCGTCCGCGGCTGCGAGATGTACACCGAGTACGCGACCGCCTTCATGCTCCCGCCCGGCTCGCACCGTCGGAAGGTCCAGTCGTTCTTCGGCTAGGCCGCTTGCCCACTCAGGGGACGCGTCCGGAACGCCGAATGGGACGTCGACCGCGGCGTTGTCGACGCCGAATTCGACGATACGGACGATCACATGCACGCTGCACGACTCCACGGCCCGAACGATATCCGCTACGAGCAGGCTCCGGACCCAATACCCGGGCCGGGGCGGATGCTCGTGCGCGTCCGGGCGGCCGGCATCTGCGGCACCGACATCGAGATCTACACCCACGAGCACCCCGTCTACCGATCGGGCAAGGGCAGGCTCCCACTGATCCTCGGCCACGAGTGGTCCGGCGAGGTGATGGAGGTCGGCCCCGGCGTCACGCGCTTCAAGCCGGGCGACCGCGTCACCTGCGAGAACCCGATCGGCTGCGGGACGTGCGAGGCATGCCTCAACGGCCACGAGAATGCCTGCCCGAACCGCATGGAATTCGGAATCCAGGGACGCGACGGCGCATTCGCCGATTACACGCTCGCCGATGAGGGTAAGACTCACTCGATAGGCGATCTGTCCTTCGATGAGGCCGCCCTGCTGGAGCCGGCGACCGTCGCGGTCCGAGCGGTCAGGCGCGCGGAGGTCCGGCCGGGCGACCGAGTGGCGGTCCTCGGGTCCGGGTGCATCGGCCTGCTCGTCGTTCAGGCGGCGAAGGCGGCCGGAGCGGGCCTCGTCCTGGCGACCGATATCGCGGAGTCCAAGCTGCTTCTTGCGCGCAGTCTGGGCGCCGACGCCGTCGCAAGCCCGTTGACGGAGAGCCTGGCCGATGCGAGCCGCAAGCTCACCGGTGGAAACGGCTTCGACGCCGTGATCGAGTGCAGCGGGGATACCACATCGCTCTCGGACGCGTTCGCCCTGCCCGCGATCGCCGGGAGGATCGTGGTCGTCGGCGTCTACGGCGGAGCGGCGGTCCCGATCGCGCCGGATGCGCTCGTATCCGGGGAGATCACCGTGCGCGGGACGGTCGGCGGGCAGGACTGCTGGGAGGAGACGATCCGCCTCGCCGCCGAGGGTGCGATCCGGACTCGTCCGCTGATCTCGCACACCATGGCGCTCTCGAACGTCCGCAAGGCATTCGACCTTGCGCTGAGCGGCGGCCCGAACGTAACCAAGATCATTCTGACCCCCTGAGTCCTGAATACTGTGAAAATCTACATCGCGGCAACGAGACAAAACGACGGCAAGACGATCGCATCGCTCGGCCTCATCGCGGCCGTGCTCCAGCGCACTCACAAGGTCGGCTACATCAAGCCGGTCGGCCAGCACTACGTCGAGGTGAACGGCCACAAGATCGATGAGGACGCGATCCTCGTCAAGCAGACATATCACGTGGACTGCGATCTGTCCGACATGTCGCCGGTCGCCGTGCCGCGCGGATTCACCGAGGCTTACATCGAGAACCCTGACCGGGATGCGCTCGTCCGGGAGATCACCGGCGCATACGACCGCGTCTCCGAGGGCAAGGACTTCACCCTCATCGAGGGCACCGGCCATGCGGGAGTCGGCTCGGTCTTCGACATGTCGAACGCCGACGTCGCCAAGCTCCTCGGGGCCAAGGTCATCATCGTCTCCGCCGGCGGCATCGGGAAGCCGATCGACGAGATCATGCTGAACAAGGCGCTCTTCGACCGGATGGAAGCGCCTGTGCTCGGCGTGATCGTGAACAAGATCCAGAGGGAGAAGTACGACCGGATCGCGCCCATCGTGACCAAGGGCCTGAACAGGAAGGGCCTGGAGGTCCTCGGCGTGATGCCCTACAACCCGGTGCTCTCCAACCCCACCATGGAGCAGTTGCTCGACGACATGAAGGGCGACCTGATCACGGGCGCCGAAGGGCTCAAGAACACCGTGAACCGAGTCGCCATCGGGGCGATGGCTCCCCACGAAGCCCTCGACTACATCGGCAGGGACACGCTGCTCATTACTCCCGCCACCAGGGAGGACCTGATCCTGGCGGCGCTCGGCTCCTGCTTCATCGATGAGCAGGGAGAGTCATGCGTCTCAGGCATAGTGCTCACCGGCGCGGCCAGCCCGCATCCGCGGATCCTGCATCTGATCGAGCGCGCCCGGATACCGGTCATACGCGTGCCGCAGGACACCTTCACCACCGCCTCGAAGATCAACAGCCTCATGGTCAAGATCCGGCCCGGCGACACGGCCAAGATCGACGCGGCCGAACGCCTGGTCAGCGGACATGTGGATATGGAGAGGTTGATGGAGTTGCTGCAGGGGACGTAGGTGGCGGACCGCAGACGGCAGACTGCAGACCGCAGGCTGCAGGCTGCCGCCGTTCCTCCTCTGGAGAGGGGCAGGGGTGACCTGCAGTCCGCAGTCTGCCGTCTGCGGTCTGACTAGAACCTCGTGCCGAGCGTGAATGCGTATCCCTTGATATTCGTGTTCTCCACGTCGCGGTATCGCAGTTCGGCGACCCATCCGTGGCTCGACTCCACGCCGAGGGCGTATTCCACCCCGTTCTCCCTGTCGTCGGATTTCGACGTCACTCCATCGACCACGGAGGTCGTCCGTATGCCGTACATGCCGATGCCGGCCGCCACGAAGAACCTGGTGCTGCCCATGCGCAGAGGGCGGATCTTGCCGAGCAGTGTCACCGGCACTATCTCGGTTGACGTTTCGCCGTCCTCCGCGTCGGACTCAGCCTTTCCGTATTCGACCGACAGCAGCGTCTCGAGCCCGCCCAGCCTCATCATGCTGTAGTTCAGCCGGTACGACGGCCAGTACTCCTGAGTCGACTCCCTGACGGACGCTTCGCTGGGGTAGAACACACCGGCCTGCAGCGAGAAGCGGTCGGACGACTTGCCTTTGGATGCCTTCGGTGGCGCGGGAGGCTGAAGCTCCAGGGTCTCGGTATCCGCGTATGCCTTCACTCCGATCGGGATAGCCTGGTCGAACTCCATGCGGACGACCCTCGCCAGCGCGACGTACGGGCGCTCCGTGGTACAACTCAACACCTTCACGTCCGCTATCGGACGCTCGCTCTCAAGCAGCTTGACGGCAAACTGTGCGCCTTCCCGCACAGGCTGAGGGACGCTGATCTGCAGGAACTCCCCGGTGCGGCCTACCACCACTCCCGTGAACTGCCCGGCGTCTGCGTTGGCAGTCGTGGGGCATCCGCAGATCAGTGCTGCCACAGCCACGATGAGCATGGACACTGTGACTTTGTACATCGCCCAAACCTCCTTCACTCATGGCTCTGGGGGGACACTGATGGCTACGCGGATAGACTACCCTGTGACGGCGATACGCTAAACGGAGTGTGGGAGCGTGGGGGGACTCATGTAGGAGCAGCTTCCAGCTGCGATCAAGCCACGTAGGAGCAGCTTCCAGCTGCGATCAGACCATGTAGGAGCAGCTTCCAGCTGCGATCGCGGCTGGGAAGCCGCTCCTACAACGTGGGCAGAGCGCAGAGAAACAAGAAGGGGCCGCCGAATCCTCGGCGACCCCACTGATCACTGGATACTGGATACTGGATACTGGTCACTCGACCTCCTACCCCTTCACCCCCGAGATCACCACGCCCTGGATGAAGTACTTCTGCGCGCAGAAGAACAGGGTCAGCAGCGGGAGCATGACGACCGTCGCCGCCGCCATCAGCAGATGCCAGTCGGTCGCGTGCTCGCCCTGGAACGACCAGAGCGCCAGGGCCAGGGTGCGCTTCGTCGGATCGCTGAGGTAGATGAGTGGGCCGAGGAAGTCGTTCCAGTGCGCCATGAACGAGAAGATCGCCACGGTCGCCAGCGCCGGCTTTGCCTGCGGGAGGATCACCTTGGTGAACGTGCCGAAGGTCCCAGCGCCGTCGATCTTGGCTGCCTCGTCCATCTCGATCGGGATCGTCATGTAGTACTGGCGCAGGAGGAAGATGAAGAACACGCCTCCTCCGAAGAACGCCGGCACCGTCAGTGGGTAGAACGTATCGTACCAGCCGATGCTCGTGAAGATCTTGAAGATCGGAATCAGCGTTACCTGCGGCGGCAGCATGATCGTCGAGAGCAGCACGATGAACAGGATGTCCCGGCCCGGGAAGCGCATCCTGGCGAACCCGAATGCCACGATCGATGCCGACAGGATCTGCCCGACCATGCAGACGAAGGTGATGATGCAGGTATTCTTCAGGCAGCCGAGGAAGTTCATGAACTTCAGCGCTTCCGGATAGTTGTCCCATACCGGCGAGACCTTGCGGACCTCGGTGAGCGCCGTCTTAGTGACCGTGAGCTCCTTCGCTCCGATGGTCTCGCCCTCCATGACTCTGACCGCCGTCGTCTCACTTGCCGGGTCCATGGGGATGACGCCCGCTACCTTGAGCACGTCCTCGCCCTGGGACATCGTGAATACGCCGTATTCCTTGCCGTCGATCTTCATCTTCACCTGCTGAGTCGGCAGCCACTCGGGTGGGCTCTTGAAGATCTGCGAAGCCTCCTTCAGCGAGCTCGATACCATCCAGTAGAACGGGATGAGTATCAGGAACGAGCCCGAGATCAGCAGGGTGTAGGTGATGAAATTGGCGATGCGCTTCGATGTGCTCTTCTTTCGTATCTTTTCTTCTCGTACCACAGTTGCCATGACCGATTCCTCCTGTTCCCTACTTCCTGCCCTTGACTTCGGCCTCGTAGTAGACCCACGTGCTCGAGGACTTGAAGATCAACAGCGTGCAGATCAGGATAATGATGAAGAGTATCCACGCCATCGCTGCCGCGTAACCCATCTGGAAGTACTGGAACGCCTTCTGATACAGATACAGCAGGTAGAACAGAGTCGCGTACGCCGGTCCGCCCTGCGTCATAACGAACGATGATGTGAAGACCTGGAAGCTGCCGATGACGCCCATGACCAGATTGAAGAAGATCGTCGGAGAGATCATCGGGAGCGTGATCTTGATGAACTTCTGGACTGGGTTCGCGCCGTCGATCTCCGCCGCCTCGTAGAGCTGGGTGGGGATGCCCTGCAGGCCGGCGAGGTAGATGATCATTCCGCCGCCGACGCCCCACAGGCTCATGAGGATGAACGCGGGAAGCGCCCACTGCGGATCGGCCAGCCACGCGGGAGGCTGGTTGACGAGAGCGACCTTCTCTATGCTGAGCCCGTTGTGGAATCCGATCATCGGCCAGATCTTCGAGCCGAGGAACACGTTCAGGATGCCGTTCTCCGGGTTGAAGATCCAGCGCCATACCATCGCAACCGCGATGCCGGGCAGGACCGCCGGGATGTAGAAGATCGTCCGGAACCAGGTCATGCCCTTCACGTTCTGGTTGAGCAGCAGCGCAACCAGCAGAGAGCCGGCCAACCCCATCGGCAGGGCGAATATCGCGTAGGTTATCGTGACCTTCAGCGACTGGATGAACCGGAAGTCATGCAACAGCGCCTGCTGATAGTTTGCGAACCCCACGAACTTCGGTGCGTTGATGATGTCCCAGTCGCACATGCTTATGTAGATCGAGAAGAGCATCGGGCCCAGCGTGAAACACGTGAACCCGATCAGCCACGGGGCAATGCACAGGTAGCCCTCGATGGCCTCCTTCCTCGCAATCTTGCTCATCTTCGCTTTTCCCATAGCCTACTTTACTCCTCACGGGAATCGACAAATCCCAAATCCGCAATCGGCAATCCGCAATCCACAATCCGCAATGGGATCACTCCCTGTTGTACATCAGGATCTGGTTCGCGTACTTTGCTGCTTTCTCGCAGCATTCCTTGGAGGTCTTCTTGCCAAGGATGGCAAGTGTGATCTCGTTGGCGATTATGTAGTTCATCTCCTGCGAGCACTCCACCTTCGGGAGCGGATGCCCGTACTCGATGGCGTCGATGAACGCCTGCTTGTTCCGCGGCTTCTCCTTCAGGTAGAGGTATGCGCCCGACTCCGCGACGGACTTGCGGCTCGGGATGATCTGCTTCTGCTCGGCGAAGTGTCTCTGCATGTCCGGCGAGGTCATGAACTTCACCAGTTCCCAGGCTTCCTTCTTGTGCTTTCCACGCTTCAGGACGCCCCAGCACGCTCCGCCGATGAACGACGCGCGCTTCTTGCCTTTGGGCAGAGGAGCGACATCGTAGTCGAAGGTGGTGATCTCTTTGTTGAAGATCAGACCGGCCGCCCAGCTTCCACTGATGTACATGCCTATCTGACCGTTCGTGAAGAGCTTCTGCGGGCCGATGTCCGCTGCGTCGGCGGCGGTCGGCGCGACGTGATGCTTCGTGCGCAGGTCGGACATCCACTGGAGCGCCTCGTATGCCTCAGGCTGGTCAAGGATGCACCTCGTGTTGTCCTTGTTCAGGATGTCGCCGCCGTTCTGCCAGATGTAGTCCTGCCACCACTGATCGGGCACGCATCCCCACTGTTCGAGCTTGCCGTCGCCGTCGAGACATTTGCTCAGCTTCTTGGCATTCTTGAGGAATGTGTCCCATGTCCAGGTCTCGTCGGGGTAGGGCACGTTGTACTTGTCGAACATGGTCTTGTTGTAGTACATCGCGTAGATGTCTACGTCGCCCGGGATGGCGTAGACCTTGCCCTTGTAGCGTCCCCAGCCGTCAACGGCCGGCTTGTAGAAATCGTTGATGTCGAACGTCGGGTCGTTCTCCATGTAGGGGCCGAGGTCTTCGAGCAGACCCTTCGCCGCGCAGGGAGTGAACCACACCGAACTGATCCGGCTGACGTCCGGGCATCTTCCGCCCGCGGTCGAGACCAGCAGCTTGTCGAACATGCGGACCCACGGCACGGACTCGATCTCGACGCGCACGTTCGGATGAGTCTTGTAGAACTCCTTCAGCGCCTCTTTGTAGAAATCCAGGTCTTCCTGCTTGTCCCAGACCGTCATCCTCAGGACGATGACTCCGGGCTCGGTCTCCTTCTTCGCGCAACCGGCGAAAATGAAGCTCAGGAGGAATGAACAGGCTAGCAATATTGCGATTGGTCGTTTCATGTCTCACTCTCGGTTGCGTGGGACGTCCGGGACATACAGGTCATATGAGTCCCATACGTCCCATCCCGCTGCAGTCTGCCGTCCGCAGTCTCCCATAGAGTTCACCGGCGGAGGCGCTCTTACCTCCCGTACTGCATTACGTCATAGCGGAGAAGATCGTTCACCAGAGGCGTCACTTTCCTGCATGCCGTCTCCGCGCTCTCCTCGCCGAGGATCGCCAGCGTGATCTCGTTCGAGATGATATCGTTCATCTCCCGGGAGCATGGCACGTTGGGGAGCACGTAGCCGTATTTGATCGCGTCGATGAACGCCTGCTTGTTCCGCGGCTTGTCGTCGAGATAGAGATATGCCCCCGACTCCGCGACCGAGCGCCGGCTCGGGATGATGTGCTGGGTCTTGGCGTAGTGTCTCTGGAATGTCGGGGAGGTCATGAACTTCACGAGTTCCCACGCCTCCTTCTTGTGCTTCGAGCCCTTCAGGACGCTGAACGCCGCGCCGCCCATGAACGCCGCCCGCCGCTTGCCCTTCGGGATCGGCGCCACGTCGTAGTCGAATGTCTTGATCTCCTTGTGGAATATGAGCGCCGCCGCCCAACTCCCGCTGATCAGCATCCCGATCTGGCCGTTGGTGAAGAGCTTCTGCGGGCCGATGTCCGCTGCGTCGGCGGCGGTCGGCGCGACCCGATGCTTCGTGCGCAGGTCCGACATCCATTGGAGCGCTTCGTATGCCTCAGGACGGTCGAGCGCGCATCTCGTGCAGTCCTTGTTCAGGATGTCGCCGCCGTTCTGCCAGACGTAGTCCTGCCACCATATGTCCGGCACGCAGCCCCACTGATCCAGCTTGCCGTTGCCGTCCAGGTCCCTGGTGAGCTTCTTCGCTGCGGCCAGGAACGTGTCCCAGTTCCACGTCTCATCGGGGTAGGGGATGCCGTACTTGTCGAACATCGTCTTGTTGTAGTACATCGCGTAGATGTCCACATCGCTCGGGAGGCCGTACACCTTGCCCTTGTACATTCCCCAGCCCTCGAGCGATTCGGGGTAGAAGTCCTCGATGTCGAACGTCGGGTCGTTCTCGATGTACGGATCGAGGCATTCCAGGAGGCCCTTCGCTGCGCAGGGCGTGAAGTAGGTGGAGTCGACGCGGCTGACGTCCGGGGAGCGACCGCCCGCCGTCGAGATGAGGAGCTTGTCGAACATCCGGCTCCAGGGGATCAGCTCGATCTCGACCCGGATGTTGGGATGGTCCTTGTAGAACTCCTCGAGCGCGTTGTTGTAGAAGGTCAGCTCGTCCTGCTTGCCCCACATGATGAGCTTCAGGGTGACGATCCCCGGCTCCTGCTTCGGCTTCGAGCATCCGGAGAGCAGCACGGCCAAGAGTAGGATCAATGCCGCCAGTCGCATAACGATTGTACTCATCGCGGTCCAAATATCATGGCAGGACGGGTCTCGCATCGGCGAACGACGATGCCGGTCCCGACGTCGAAGCCCCTCCCCGATGTAGGAGGGGTTTTCCGATCGAAGATCGGTAACCCCGACGTCGCAATCAGCGATCCCGAGGGATCCCAGGACTCCCCCCGCACGGCGCAGGTCCGATCTCCGATCCCTATTCGCGGTTACTCTTGTACCTCAGCATGTCGGTGATCCGCGGCGCGGTCCGCATGCAGGCGTCTTTCGCACTTTCCTCGCCGATCTGCATGCGGCTGAGGTCGTTTCCGATGATGCTGTTCATCTCCTCGCTGCACGGGACTGCGGGCAGACTGCGTCCGTACTTGATCGCATCGAGGAAGACCTTCCTGTTCTTCGGCGGGCCGGGGAGGTTGAGGAACGCGTTCGACTCTGCGACGGAGATGCGGCTCGGTATGACCTGCTCCTTGATCGCCCGCTCGCGGAGCGACTCCTTGCTGACCATGAACTTGACCAGCTCCCACGCGAGTTCCTTGTGCCGCGAGCCTCTCATCACCGCGTAGGACGCCCCGCCGTAGAACGTCGCTCTGCACTTCGGGCCTTTGGGCACCGGGGCGACGTCGTACACGAAGTCCTTCACGTCCTTCTCGAAGTAGAGCGGGACCGCCCAACTCCCGCTGAAATGCATCCCGACCCTGCCGCTGGTGAAGAGCTTGATCGAACTGATGTCGGCCATGTCCTTCGCGGTCGGGGCGACGTGGTACTTGTTGCGGAGGTCGCTCATGAACTGCAGCCCCTCGTATGCCTCGGGCTGATCGAGAAGGCAGCGGGTCTTGTCCTCGCTTATGATCTCTCCGCCGTTCGCCCACACGTACGACTGCCACCAGTTCTGGTTCGTGCCCCACTGATCGATCCTGCCGTCGCCGTCGGTGTCCTTCGTGAGCTTGCGGGCGGCGTCCAGGTAGTCGTCCCAGTCCCACGACTCGTCGGGGTAGGGGACTTTGTACCGGTCGAACATCGTCTTGTTGTAGTACATCGCGGCCACATCCACGCCCGCCGGGATCGCGTAGAGCTTGCCCCGATATTTGCCCCAGCCGCTTATGACCTCGGGGTAGAAGTCGTCGAGATCGAAGTCCTTGTCCCGCGCCACGAACGGTCCGAGATCGGCGAAGAGCCCCTTCGACGCCGCCGGAACGAACCACATCGAGCTGACGACGCTGGCGTCCGGGGCCTTGTTGCCGGCGGTGGCGATCAGAAGCTTGTAGAACGTCCTATCGTTCGGCACGAACTCCAATCGCACGCGAACGTTCGGGTGGGTCTTGTAGAAGGCCTTGAGCTTGTCATTCCACTTCCTCTCGTCGGCGGCGGTGCCCCAGACCACCATGCGCAGGAAGACGGTCTTCTCCTCCTGCTTCGGTTTGGCGCAGCCGCAGATCAAGGGGAGCAGTATCGGGACTATGAGGAATAACGCGAGTTTCGACTTGGTCATGTTCAGCATGGGTTTCCCTATCCAGGATTGCTATCGGTATATTCGCCATCCGCATGGCCGAATCCCTCCGCCCGATACCATCCCCATCCCGGACGACAAAGAAAGGGCCGGGCGATCCGCCCGACCCTTCATGCCTCATCACGACGCCGATAACCGACGGCTGAAGACCGACGATTCCCCTAGAACCTCAAATCATAGTCGATCCCGAACCACGTATGGTCGCCGAGCGTCCCTGCCTTGAAGGTCGGCGACTTGTCCGACGGCTTGAAGGTCGCCGCGATCAGCGTGTCGTTCGTGTCATTCAGGGCCGCCACGCCGAGCTTCGGGGTGAGCAGGCACTGCGCGCCGCCGAAGATCCCCTCGTGATAGTTCGTCCCCAAGCCGAGATGGAGCCGGACGACCGGGGAGAACGGCTCGCCGGGCGCCGGGGCCTTCACTACCTTCACCGCCGCGATGAAGAGCGTCGCGTCGTCGTCTCCGCCCAGGGTCTCGCCGAACGGGTTCTTCACGCCGACGGACACCTGCGGGCGGGTGGCGGTCTCATCGAGCATCTTGTAGGTCAGGACCACGAACTCCTGGGTCGGCGCGCCCTTGTTGACGTCGTAGACGTTCGCCTCGAGCTCGAGGTTCTTTGCGATACCGGCATAGGCGATATGCACGTTCATCCCCGTGGGAGCGCCCGCCGGCATGTCGTTGAAGCTCACTACGTAGCTGGCTACGTTCACCGTTCCGACGGGGGCCACATCGGCTGTGGGCATCGTGATGATGCTGCTGCCCATGACCATCTGCTGGGCAATGAGCGCCAGGGCCACCGCCAGCGCAATTCTGACTGCGGATTTCATTGAGATCTCCCTCCTTGCTCTCCGTCCGGGCGCAGTATCCGATGTTGCCTGAGCCCGGAGCCCCTGCCTGGGCAGGTGCTTGTTCCCAATTGTAACATTAGTGTTAAGAAAACGCAAGGGTAGACTTTACATCCGGTCGGCTACGCCGCCAACGCGCCCCTGGCCGCGATAGTCGCTTCGAGCGACGATTGACCGACCTGCGATGCCCTCTTGCCTCGATACTGAACGATGTAGGTGTAGTCCGACGCAGGGCCGACGATCCTGTCGATATACGGCGAGCTGGTCTCGAAGTTCAGGAACTGCCACTCGGACTCTCCCGCCTTCTTCCGGTAGATGTTGCACCCGAGCGCCCACTTCGGCTTCGAGTTGAAGCGCTCGTTGTGCGGCCGCGTGCCGAAATGGACGTGGACCGCGCCGGGGAATGCCTCCAGCCACAGCCCCGGAGTCTCGTCGCCGACGTGGAGGTGTCCGCGCGTTTCGTCCGGGATCGTCAGCCCCATCTCTCCCCGCATCGCGGTGGTGAGTTCGGGAAGGTCCGAGATCAGTCGAGCCATCGCCCGCATCGCCCGTTCGCTCTCCCTGCGCGTGGTATTCTTGAGCGCGGTCGCCGCGCTGAGTTGGCGCCTGGCCTCCAGCATCTCCGCGAACGCCGATTCGAAATCCGCCTGATGCTGCTGCAGGGCCGCGACGTCCTGAGCCTTGAGTCCCAGGTCGGCGGCATGAGCCGCCACCGCGCTCACAAAGCGCTTCATCCATAGGTTGTACTCTATATCCGCATGAGGCACATAGTCCTTTGACATACTCGCTCCCTCATATCCCCTCTTCGCTTGGTGGATATCCACTTCGCGGACGGGGGATACCCCGTCCGTGAGAGGGGCCGCCCCGATGTGGTCGGGTGTACCCCTGTCGATCTCAGGGGCGCCCCCAACCGTCCCGGGGGAATCCCCGAACCGTTCGGGAAGCCCCCTCATAGTGACGGGGCTTCCCCCGACATTATCATCGGCCTTCTTTGACGGTATCGTTAGGGCGGCTATGGAGTGCGGTGTCGATAGATATGGAGTGCGGTAGCTTGACACCGCTTTACGGAGGCGTGGCTCGACACGCCGGGGACGGATGGGCGTCAAGCCGCCCGAAAGCAAAGCGACGTCGAGCCGTCGCACTCCGGATGAGAGCGAGACCGTTCGCGGGGCAGCGCCCACTCGCGGTATGAGGGCTAGCCGAGCCGCGCCGGAGCGCCGGAAGCCGCCGACTCGCGGGCGGCAAGGAGGGTGAGCATGATCTCGCGCGTCTCCGAGAGGGGGATCGGCGTCTCCCCGGTGTCGCACATGCGGAGGAAGTCGTCGATCAGGCCGATGTATCCGTTCGATACGCGGCCGTCCGCCTCCCCGATGCCTCCCCCGGCGAACTCGCGCACGTCGGCGGCGGGGAGGCTCGCGGTGAGGGACCTCTCGCTCCCGAAGACCGTCAGCTCGTACCCGTGCGCGGTCGTCCCGCAGATGACATCGACCGTGCAGACCCGGCCGTCGGCGTATCGGAGGGTGATCACCGCCGTGTCTTCGGATTGCGACTTGGCATAGAACCGCTTGGAGGCCGTGCAGAAGACGCTCTCGATCCCCGCGCCGAGCGCGGCGACCAGCGGCTCCACGGCGTGGACGCCCATGTTGATGATCGAGCCGCCGCCGGTCTCGATGTTGTCCTGCCACTTGTGCGGCGACTTCATGTAGAGCTCGATGCCGTGCATGGCGACCGCGTGCGCGCCGAGGACGACGCCGACGCCGCCCGATGCGACGTGTTCCCGCGCCTTCACCATCGGGGGCGCATAGCGTATGGACGAGCACGACATGACCGGAGTGCGGTGTTCGTCGATGTATTCGAGCAGGCGGTCGAGATCGTCGCGGTTCGTGACCATCGGCTTGTTGATGTAGACCGGCACGCCCGCGGAGATGAACGGCAGGGCGTACTTCGCATGCTCGTTGTTCCTGGCGCAGACCATCGCGCCGTCGATCCCCGCGTCGGCGATCGTCTCGATATCGTCCGTCACCTGGGTCACGCCGTATTTGCGGGCGAACTCATCGGCCTTGGGGTGCTCGTAGTCCCAGACGTGCGAGATCTCGATGTCCCGCTCCTTCAATATCGAGGCGAATGTGTACGGGTGCGACAACGGCAGCCCGACCATGGCGATCTTCATGATAGTGTCTTCCTCCCGAATCCCGCTTGTACTCTTGCTCCTACTCTCACTCGTACTCGTAATCGCGCATCAGGGCGAAGCATTGGCGACATATCCGATGGCCGGCTGCTGACCGGTCGGCCAATGCTTAGCCCCTAGAGGTTGTCGGTCCTACTTCACCGTCACGCCGCTCACCCACTCGTTCTTCTTGATCCGCGGATCGTCGGGGACGAGCTTCCTGCCGTTGATGATGACGTTCTCGAAGGTGATGCGTTCTATCGGGCTGGCGGCGGCGTCGGATATCAGCGCGACATCGGTATTCCTGCAGCCGAGCACGCGGATGTTCCTGAAGACGACGTCCCGGATGGCGGCGTAGGGCGGATCGTGCTTCGGGGGATCGAGCATCTCATACGGCGAGCCCGGCTTCGTCGGATAGCCGATGTGCCAGTCGTCCCAGTTGTTGATCACCTTGAGGGCAGGCCGCTTCTCGGACGCGACGTGCTCGATCGTGATGTTCTCGAAGCGGATATCGTGAACGTTACCCTGTCCCGTCACCTTCAGGCCGACCACCGGGCAGACCGAGGCGTCGTCCGTCGAATGGAGGACCGTGCAGTTCTCGAAGAGCACGTTGCTCAGTTCGGCCCCGCATTCGTGGAAGAGCCCGAAGCTCCCGCCGATGTCGTTCCAGACCACGCAATTGCGGAAGGTGACGTTCTTCTGGGGAATCCAGACCTTGATCTCCAGCGAGTCGTCCGCGTTGTGGGAGAAGCAGTCCTCGACCAGCGCGTCGGACGTCCCGCCCACGACGATCCCGTCGTTGTTCACGTAGTGGCCGATCACCTTCACGTTCCGGACGTGGACCCTCCGGCAGTTGACCATGTTGAGCGACCAGACCGGAGACTCGCGGATGATGATCCCCTCGACCTTCAGGTCCTCGATGAACTCGAACTTCACCAGCGGACCGCGCTGTCGGTGCTCCAGCGACCTCCGCCCGCAGAGTATGCCTCTGCCTCGGACGGTGACATTCTTCTGGTAGGCGCTGGTGAAGAGCCCCGGGCCCGTCCAGTAGACGTCCAGGCCGTATGCGTCATGCTTGCCGGTGCGCTGGTCGTCGGGTATCGGCTTCAGGTAGACTACCGCGCCGCCCGCGATGTAGACCGTCTGCCCCGACTTCAGGTCCTTCTCCCGCACCTCGTGGATGCCGGGGCCGAAGTAGAGCACGTTCGGGTCCTCGGGATCGGGGACGTCCTTCTCCGGCGGGTTGGCGAAGATGTGAAGGGGATGCTTCAGGCTCCCTCCCGGCTCGATCGTGATGGGTCCGGGTCTGTCGATGGTGAAGCGGATGCGTTCCTTATCGACCTTCGGCCTGATATTGCGGGCGAGCGGACGGACGACGACCGTCGACGTATCGATGCCGGCCTTCTTCAGTCCGTCGAGGAACCGGATTTCTACTTCCACAGGGCCTTCGTGATCGAAGGAGCAGAAGCTCACCGGCGATACCGGGCGTCCGACGATAGTCTGCTTCGAATCCGTGTCGTAGCGGAACGACGTGTAGCAGAACGTCCGCTTCCCGTTCACGGAGACTTCATATCCCTCGGACGCGGGTTCTCCCTCCGGCGCAGGGTATATCGTCGCGCGGCCTTTGCCGTCCGCGGCGGCCGGCATGCACATCAGCGCCAGTGACGCGATCATCATCAGTGCCTTCAGAGCCATCTCCGCCCTCCCGTCTCCACAGTTCAACGACCCGCGGGAAGCTCCTTCTCAAACACGTCGCCATAGCCTGCGGTCAACCGGTAATATTACCTGATTTTCGCTCAGAAGCAAAGGAACGGCCTGATTTCCGACGAACGGGTGTATAATAAAACGAAAAGCGACTCTCCGTTTATCCTCCGCGCAAATCGAATCAATTCCCGGGAGGTGCAAGTCTCATGAAGTACCCACGCATACTCATCCCCATGTTCCTGCTTGTTTGCATGGCAGGAATGGCGGCCGCGCAGGACGACGGCGTCTTTCCGAACTTCGCCGCCATGACTAATCCCAAGGCCACGGAGTGGAACGTCCAGCTCATGCCGATATTCGAGTCGGCAGCCAAGGACTACGATGTTCCCTTGCCGCTTCTGCTCACGCTCGGCTATTTCGGCAGCGCATTCGAGAACAGGTTCGGCGCTCCGACCATCGAGTACGGATACGGCGTCATGGCCCTCCGACAGAACAAGCTCGGCGGTGATTCGCTTGCCGTCGGCGCGGCATTGATCAACGCCGCCGACGCGGAGGCGGTACAGCTCGATCCGGCGCTCAACATCCGAGCCGCCGCCGCCGTCCTCGACTCCTATGCGAGGTCGATGAAGATCGATCGATCGAAGGGCCTCGAAGCCTGGCTCGAGCCGGTCATCAAATACGCCGGCCTCGACGAGGAGAACAGCCGGTTCTTCGCCATGGAGATCTACGAGAAGCTGCTCACCGGCCTCGACTTCAAGAACTCCAAGGGCGAGTGGTTCTACTTCCCTCCTCAGGATATCGGCGCGGTTGACCTGTCCGATCTCAGGCCGCCTGTCGATGAGGGTGTGGGCGCGATGTCGACCGACTACGGTCCCGCGATCTGGGATCCCGCGCCGACCTGCAACTACAACGCCTACAATACGTCCAAGGATACGGTCGTCATCCATACGATCGAAGGCACGGCGGCCGGCGCGCGGTCGTGGATGAAGAACTGCTCGTCCAACGTCACGTCTCACTACGTCGTGTCCGAAGCGGGCGGCGTGTGGCAGATGGTGAGGGAGCAGCACAGGGCGTGGCACGTCGGCTGCTTGAACTCGCGCTCAATCGGCATCGAGAACGAAGGCTATGCTCGCTCATCGAGCCACCCCAAGAGCCTCTACGATGCGTGCGGCCTCCTGACCAGAGATATCTGCAATAGCTGGGGGATCACCAAGGCTCATAGAAGCTGCGCTCCCGGCATTCTGGGCCATAACGACGCCAACAACTGCCACTGCGGCGGCGACCACTGGGATCCGGGCTCCGGATGGGACTGGGGCTATTTCATCTCGGTCGTGGCCGGCGCGCCTCCGGCTCCCACCTGGGCCGCCACTTACAGGGCACAATCCTATCCCTCGACGATGGTTGCCGGTTCGACCGCCATCGTCTGGGTCGAGTACAACAACACCGGCACCGGCACCTGGACTCACAGCAAGACCAGGCTCGGCACATCGAGCCCTCAGGACCGAAGCAGCCCGTTCTACAACTCGACGAACTGGGTCGGCCCCAACAGGCCGACCGACGTCGACCAGAGCAGCGTGGGTCAGGGCGCAGTCGGTCGCTTCACGTTCATCCTGAAGGCTCCGAACACACCCGGCACCTACACCGAGAAGTACAAGCTCGTCCAGGAGGGCGTGACGTGGTTCGGCTCCGAGATCACGTGGACGATCACCGTCACCGCCGCGAAGGGCAATATCACCGGCACCGTTCGCAACTCCGCGACGAACCAGGCAATCTCCGGCGCGATGGTCTCCATCTCGGGCGGACCGTCTACGACGACCAACAGTTCCGGCGCCTACACGTTCAGCAACATCGACGCCGGTACGTATACGATTTCGGCGAGCGCCGCGGGCTTCAACACGTCGAGCGGTTCCGTGACCGTCAACGCAGGCGCGACGACGACCAAGGACTTCTCGCTCACCCCGACCGACGTCACTCCGCCGAGCGCTCCGTCCGGCTTGACGGCCACCGCCGTCTCGCCCTCTCAGATCAACCTCAGTTGGACGGCTGCGACGGATAACGTGGGTGTGGCGGGATATAAGATATACCGCGACGGCGTTGAGGTCGGTTCCACATCGGCGACCTCATACCAGGACAACGGTCTCCCGGCGAACACCTCCTTCAGCTACTACGTGAAGGCTCGGGACGCCGCGAACAACCTGTCCCCCGCGTCCAACACCGCGAGCGCGACGACCTTCCCGGGCAATGTCCCGATCTTCGAGGATGGTTTCGCCAACAGAGACTACTGGGAGGACATCATCCAGTCGCCGATGCCGGGGGCGTATCCTCCGCTGCTGACGACGGAGAAGAACCACGGCACGTTCTCCGGCGCGAACTCTCTCAAGACGCGCAATTCGACCGATCCCAACCAGGGATGCCTGATCGGCCATCGGTTCGAGCCTTCGTTCGGCGCCGCCAAGTTCGAGACGTACTTCTTCGACGGCTCGGGAGTCGACTACCGGACCGGCTTCGACGGCACGACCGACGGCTGGGTCAGCTATCCGTCGGCCTACGCCACGCTCACCAGCGTCGGCGGCGGGTACAGCGGCAACTGCCTGCAGGCGTCCGACGGCGGATGGACCTCCGGCGTGTACAAGGAGATCACGAGCGGCTTCACCGCCGGTGAGAGCTACTCGCTCAGCATGTATGCGAAGTGGCCGCTGCCTTCGGGCAAGACCTACGGCACCGCGCCTCGATGCTTCGTGCGGTTCTTCAACTCAGCAGGCGCGGAGATTCGGACCGACTACTCCGCGAACATCAGCACTGACAATGCCTGGCACCGCTACACGGTCTCCGGGACGATCCCGTCCGGGACCACCAAGATCTGGATCGGGCATTGGGCGATACTGAACGCATCGTACACCTACAGCTACTATGCCGACTCGGTCGTATTCACCACATCGACCACCGGCGCTTTGAAGAACAACAGCCGCCAGGGACTTCAGGTCCGCTGCATCGACGACACCGGCGGCGTGAAGGCGATATACTACGTCGGCGCCTACTCGGCCGGCGGCCCGACCGGCTCCGACGGGTACTACAGCGTCGGCCACTACAAGGTCTGCGGCGCCGGTTGCACCGGTTGGTACTGGACCTACAACGTCAAGCCGAGATCGGCCGGGTGGCATAAGCTCACCCTCGACTTCCTGCCCTACAGCGGGACCGGCGACGTGAAGGCCTACATCGACGGCACGCTCGTCGCCACGCTCGACCGCACGCCGGACACGGAGATCTACGGCCTGAACATGGTCGCCTACGGGTATCACTACCGCGTCAACCAGGATTCCTGGTTCGACGACGTAGCCATGTATGCAACTCAGCCGCATCCCGCGCCGACGATCGGCATCCCGGAGGTACTCGGGGCAGACTCGATCCGCTGGCGCTTCACCGACGGGTCGAACAACGAGATCGGCTTCAAGGTTGTGGACGCCGCCAACCAGATCCGCGGGGTCACCGGCGCGCTGACCGGCACGGGCTCCGCAGGATCGATCGACGAGACCGGCCTCGCGCCGAATACGCAATACACTCGCTCGATCAAGGCCTACAACGGCTCGCTCGACAGCTTCAGCTCGGCGTCGGCCACCGCGTGGACGCTCTCCGCGCCGCCGACTCCCGCCAGCGTCGTCTGCAGTCGGGCGGCCGGGACGTGGTACAACACCGCCGACTTCGCGTTCGACGCGGCAGGCGGATTCGGCGAGGGAACGGTTGCCGGATACCGGTACGCCTGGGACCAGTCGGCGACGTATGCCTTCACGGGCGCGGAGCCGGTATGGGATTCCGGCACGCTCGTGATGACCGCGCCCGCCGAGGGAGAGTGGTATCTCCACGTGCAGGGCTTCAACGCCGAGGGAGTGTCGAACGGCACGCTCGATCTCGGCCCGTATCGCTTCGACGCCACCGAGCCGCAGAATCCGGCCTCCGCTGTCGAGACCGGCGGCGCTCCGGACGGCGAGTGGCAGTCGACCATCTCCGATCCGGCGTTCACCTGGTCGGGCGCATTCGATGCGCTCTCGGGAGTCGCCGACTACCTCGTCTGCTTCGGCGTCGATGACACCGCGACCGAGGGCACGGTCGTTACCGAGGCGGCATACGATCCGCCCGCGGTCGAGGCCGGCACGTACTACCTCCGGGTCTGCGCCAGAGACAACGCCGGCAACGAGGCGGAGTGGGCGACTCTGTTCACATTCAAGTACGATCCATCCGCTCCGGGAACGCCGGTCGTGATCGACGACGGCCCGTACAGCGGATCGAGGACGAAGCTCCATGCGACCTGGTACTCGACCGGCAGCACCGCCATCACCGAGTATCAGTACGCGGTCGGCACGGCGGTCGGCGGATCGGACGTCGTCGACTGGACCTCGGCGGGTACCTCTGACGAGGCCGTGATCGAGATCCCGTCGCCGGGCCTGAGTGTCGGCTCGACCTACTACATCTCGGTCAAGGCGAAGAATGAGGCCGGGGTCTGGAGTGAGCCCGGCTCATCGGATGGCATCACCGTCGCCCCCGAGTACGCGACGATCTCCGCCGTGAAGGCGCTTGCCGACGAGACGCCGGTCGCGCTGCTCGGCAAGGTCGTGACCATCTCGTTCATGAACAGCTACTACATCGAGGAGACCGATCGATCGTCGGGCATCCTCGTCCTCGGCGCAGGGCCCGCTGCCGGAGCGCTCGTTTCCGTCGGCGGAATCCTGGGAGTCAACTCGATGGGCGAGCGGGCGATCCTCGACGCGGCGACGATCACCGACGCCGCTCCCGAGATCGGGCGCATCCCGAAGGCTCTCTACATGCTCGGCCGCGACCTCGGCGGCGACGCGCTGAACGCGGGCACCTCCGGCGTCACGTCGGCGACCGGATGTCACAACATCGGCCTGCTGGTCAAGATCGCCGGCAAGGTGGTCGATCCGGACGAGCGCGAGTTCTTCGTGGACGACGGCTCATCGACCGGGCCGATCAAGGTCCTCGCCCCGAGCGTCGATCTCAGCGACCTGACCGCCGGCGATACGGTCATCGTGACCGGCGTCTCGTCGCTCGAACTCGACGGGGAGACCCGCACGCCGCTCATCCGCGTGTCGTCGTCCGAGGCGATCGAGAAGAAGAACTAGGCGGAGAAGACCGCAGACTGCGAACTGCAGACTGCAGGTCAGCATGCGCATAGAAACAAGCTGGGGCGGGAGTCCGACTCCCGCCCCTTGTTCTGCATTGCCGCCATGCGCTGGCACGCCTCCCGCGTCGGTTTACATTCTCCCGCTCTGATGCTATAATTCTCCGGTATGCGCGGCGGACTCTCCCGCCGAATTCTTCCCATAACGACACTGGAGGTTCAAACGATGCCCACAAGCATTGAGCACGTTCAAGCCCGCGAGATACTCGATTCCCGTGGAAACCCGACCGTCGAGGTCGACGTCTACCTGGCCGACGGAAGCATGGGGCGGGCGGCGGTCCCGTCCGGCGCATCCACCGGCGCGCATGAGGCATGCGAGCTGCGCGACGGGGACAAGGACCGCTACCTCGGCAAGGGCGTAATGAAGGCCGTTGACAACGTCAACGAGGAGATCGCGGGCGAGGTCATCGACCTCGATGCACTCGATCAGGTCGGCATCGACGAGATCATGATCGATCTCGACGGCACGCCGAACAAGAGCCGTCTGGGCGCGAACGCGATCCTCGGCGTCTCGCTCGCCGTTGCGAAGGCCGCCGCGGAGTCGCTCGGACTCCCGCTCTACAGCTACATCGGCGGCGTCAATGCCCGCGAGTTGCCCGTTCCGATGATGAACATCCTGAACGGCGGAAAGCATGCCGACAACAATGTGGACCTGCAGGAGTTCATGGCGATGCCGGTCGGCGCGACCTCGTTCGCCGAGGCGCTCCGCATGGGCGCGGAGGTATTCCACAGCCTGAAGGGCGTCCTGAAGGGCAAGGGCCTGAACACCGCCGTCGGTGACGAGGGTGGATTCGCCCCGAACCTCAAGACCAACGAGGAGGCGCTCCAGGTCCTCGTAGAGGCGATCGACAAGGCCGGCTATGCGGGCAAGATCATGATCGCGCTCGACCCCGCCTGCACCGAGCTTTACGACGAAGCCAAGAAGAAGGGCGAAGAGGGCAAGTACTACTTCTGGAAGTCCGACATGCTGAAGACCCGCGAGGAGATGGTCGACTTCTGGGCCGAGATGGCCGAGAAGTACCCGATCATCTCGCTCGAGGACGGCATGGCCGAGGACGACTGGGAGGGCTGGAAGATGCTCACCGACCGGATCGGCAAGAAGGTCCAGCTCGTCGGCGATGACCTCTTCGTTACCAACACCGAGCGCCTGAAGAAGGGCATCGAGCAGGGCGTCGCCAACTCGATCCTGATCAAGGTCAACCAGATCGGCACGCTCACCGAGACGCTCGACGCCATGCAGACCGCGATGAGAGCCGGCTACACCGCCGTCGTCTCCCATCGCTCCGGCGAGACCGAGGACACCACGATCGCCGATATCGCCGTTGCGACCAACGCGGGTCAGATCAAGACCGGCGCGCCGTCGAGGACCGACCGCGTGGCGAAGTATAACCAGCTCATCCGCATCGAGGAGGAGCTTGCGGGCACTTCCATCTTCCGTGGCCTCGGCGCATTCTACAACATCAAGAAGTAACTCATCGGTCATATCTCTCCCATCCGTCCCATCCGTCCCATGGGACGGATGGGACGTACTGCTTTGCGATCCCCTGACGCCTCCTATTGTCAGGGGATCGAACCGCACCGAGGAGACGGTTCCATCGATGGACCCGAATTCCCGCGAGGCGATTCTTGAGCGGCGGGAGGCGGGAACGCTGGCGTGGCGCGGCCCGGCGCTGATGCTCTTCGCGCGCTCAGCTCTTGCCGTGGCAGCGCAAGCCGTTGTCGCGGCCGTCTTCGTCATGCGGGCATCACCGACTCCATGGCGTGACTCTGAGCCGTGGCTGCCGGTGTACGGGACATTGATCGATGCCGGATGCCTGGCGCTGCTGTGGCGGCTCACACGTCGTGAGGGCATCGGCTTGTTCGATCTTGTCGGCTTCGAGCGATCGCACCTCGGCAGCGATGTGCTACTGGGCATAGCGCTCATCCCTGTGAGCCTCGCGTTCATTATCGGGGGCGTCTATGCGGCAGGCTGGATGGTGTACGGGGTACCGAAGCTACCGTACGTCCTGGGAGGCCTGCCATTGCCGGCCGTCCTCTACGGCGCGCTGGTGTTTCCGTTCATCTGGGGGCTGACCGAGCAGATGACTTATAACGGCTATCTGCTGCCCCGCTTCCAGGTGCTCTCTCGAAGTACGGGCATGGCTGTCGCGGTTGTGGCGTTCGTCTGGGGCATGCAGCATGCGTTCATGCCTCTGACCTTCGACGCGAAGTTCATGGCGTTTCGGACGCTGGGATCGGCGCCGTTCGCCGTATTCCAGGCGCTCCTGTACTTGCGACTTCGCCGACTGATTCCTTTTGTAACCGCGCACGCCCTGATGGACGGCGCGACCGTGCTGATCCCTGTGCTTGCTCCGCTATTGAGGGCATGAGGAGGCCAAACCATGCGACGAACGAAGATAGTCTGCACAATCGGTCCAGCGACCGAATCGGAGGAGATGCTCCATTCCCTGGCGGAGTCCGGGATGAACGTGGCGCGCCTCAACTTCTCCCACGGGACGCACGAGGAGCACGGCGCTCGCATCGCCGCCATCCGACGGATAGAGGAGCAACTCGGCAAGCCGATTGCGATCCTCCAGGACCTCCCCGGTCCCAAGCTGCGCACCGGTCCGATGGCCCCCGGCACCGTCGATCTCGTTCCCGGCCAGCGGTTTGTCTTCACCACCAGGGATGTCCCCGGCAGCGCGGAGGAGGTCAACCTCCCGCACCCGGAGCTCGTTCGCCAGGCGAAGCCCGGTCAGCAGGTCTTCGTCGCTGACGGCGACTTCGAGTTCCAGGTAGACGAGGTCACGGACACCGACATCATCACCCGCGTGATCATCGGCGGCCCGCTCGGCGCGCACAAGGGCATCAACATGCCCGGCGCCGAACTCGACTTGCCGTCGGTCACCGATGACGACATCGAGGATCTCAAGTTCGGCCTGGAGCAGGACGTTGACTGGGTCGCCGCATCTTTCGTCCGCAAGGCGAGCGACCTCGATCCGATCCACGAGCTGATCGCGCAGTCCGGGAAGCCGACGCGCCTGATCGCCAAGATCGAGAAGGCCGAGGCCGTCGAGAACATCGAATCGATCATCGAGGCCGTGGACGGCATCATGGTGGCTCGCGGAGACCTCGGAGTCGAGCTCCCGCTCGAGAAGGTCGCGGTCGCCCAGAAGATGATCATCCGGAAGTGCAATCAGGCGGGCAAGCCGGTCATCACGGCCACCCAGATGCTCGATTCGATGATCCGCAACCGCCGGCCGACCCGCGCGGAGGTGACCGACGTCGCCAACGCCGTGTTCGACGGCACGGACGCCACCATGCTCTCCGGCGAGACCGCGATCGGCAAGTTCCCGATCGAGGCCGTCCTCATGATGCGCGCGATCCTCCTGGAGACCGAGGCCACCCTCGATTACTGTCGCCTCATGGAGGAGAGCGTGCGGCTCTCGGCGAATACCGTTACCGATGCCATCGCTCAGGCAAGCGTTTCTCTGGCGTGGGACCTGTCGGCCGCCGCGATCATCACGCCGACATCCTCCGGAGCCACGGCGCGCGCAGTCTCGCAGTATCGGCCCGTCGCTCCGATCATCGCCGCGCCGACCCTGATCAGCACGTATCGTCAGCTCGCCCTCTCGTGGGGAGTCTATCCGGTGCTCGTCGCCAGGGGCGCGAACACCGATGAGATGATTGAGGAAGCCATGAGGGGCGCGGACCTCATCGGCGTGGTCCAGCCGGGCGATACCGTGGTGCTCACCGCCGGGATTCCGGCGGGCGTCCCGGGCAGGACCAACCTCATCAAGGTGCATGTCGTCGGACAGAAGGATGGCTGATGCGTGACGAGTGACGAGTGAAGGAGGAGACCGTCAGCCCTGAGTAGTCCTGAACTACGACCGCACTTCGATACGCGCTGCTACTCAGTGTAGTCGGAGTTCAGGACGTATCGAAGGGCGGCCTTGCTCCACCAACGTATGGTCAGGCCCGACCCTCCTTCGATACGTTCCGCTACTCAGGACTGTGCGGTTTTCACTCCTCACTCCTCACGCACCAGCACTTGATTTCCTGTCCGCAAGCCGCTACACTATAGTCAGCGATCTCGCGAGCAAGCCGGAAGGTGATCCGCATGACCAGCAAGGTTATCCACATCAAGCCCAGACGAACAGCGGCCCCGAAGAAGCGCAGGTCCAAGCAGACCCGCTACACCCGGATCGCGGTGACCACGCTTGCCATTGCGGGAGTCCTTTTCGGCGTCGGCGCGGTGATCAGCAAGGCCGCCAAGCCGTATGTTGTCGGATACTCCGAGAGCCGCGAGATCACCGAGATCACTCAGCAGATCGCCGAGGAGGAAGCTCGGCGCAGGGAGCTCAAGAGCGAGATCCGATACCTCCAGACCCCCGCGGGCATGGAGGCTGAGGCTCGAAAGCTCGGCTGGGTCAAGGAAGGCGAGATCTCCGTGGTGGTAGAGAATGCCAAGAAGGAGCCCACCCCGGAGGAAGTCTCCCCGAAGTCGCCGTTCGTGAACCGGATCGGAGACGGCATCACCGGACTCTTCGGCTCCGGCAAGCCGAAGCAGTGACAATCAGTTCAGACCACAACGACGGCCGGGCCCGGATGGACCCGGCCGTTTCTGCGTCGGGTTCGCCGCGCTGGTAATCCGGGTCGAATTCTGATATAATGACTCGATTCGGCCTCCGGTTTCGGCGGCCGGGAACACAAAGGTCTTTCAGGGTTTTGGTGGGCACCCCCGGGGTGTCGGGCCAAAGCCCTTATCGGCGTTTGGCACGGTATTGCCCGCGCACCGTAGGAGCGGCTGGGAAGCCGCTCCTACGGTGCGCGGGATGGATAGAACAGGTATGAAATCAGAGCAGATCCTACAACTGATACGCGACCTCCCGACGTTCCGCGAGATCCGCGAGTTCCTGCATAGCGGGGGCGGCGCGATCCAGGTCGAGGGCCTCGCAGCCGCGACGAAGAGCGCGTTTACAGCCGCTCTCCAGCGGACGATGAAGCGCCCGACCCTCGTCGTCACCTACAACTACGAGCAGGCGGAGAACCTCTACGACGATCTCACGAGCCTCGGGATGAATGGGGAAGCGCTCCTCGTGGCCCCGTCGGACAGCATGGTCTACCAGGACGGCGACACCGACTACGACGTCATCGGGAGGAGGCTGACGGCCCTGTCACGCCTCCAGGACGGCCGGCCGGTCGTCGTCATCGCCCCCATCAGCGCCGTGCTCCAGCGCACTATCCCGCCGGATGTGCTGGCGTCCCACCGAATCCGCATCGAGAAGAACGCCGAGCTCGATCTCGATGAGATCGGCTATCAGCTCGTCGAACTCGGCTACGAGCGCGTGCAGATGGTCGAGCGGCAGGGCGAGTTCAGCGTCCGGGGCGGGATACTCGACATCTACCCCTCGACCGAGGAGACGCCGGTCCGCGTCGAGCTGTTCGGCGATGAGGTCGAGACGATCCGCGCGTTCGACGCCGAGACCCAGCGGTCGAGCGCGCACATGGACGGCGTCGATGTCGGCCCGGCGCGTGAGATCCTGCTCAACTCTGATCTGGCGGAATCCGGCGCTCGGGCGCTCGCGGAGCACCTCGAGCTCGAGTGCGGCCGGTTCGAGAGTGAGGACGACTACGATGCCTCGGCGCGTCTGCGAGCGGGTATCGAGGACGACATCGCGCGCCTCAAGAACCAGGCATACTTCGATGGGATCGAGTACTACCTCCCGCTTCTCTACAAGCAGGAAGTATGCATGCTCGACTACCTCCCGGCGGACGGCGTCGTCATCCTCGACGAGCCGCATCAGATCAAGTCGCACTGGGACCAGCTCCACGAGGAACTGCTGGAGGCCCTGCACGCGCGCGTCTCCCGTGGAGATATGATCTCGCTGCCGGTCGAGCTGTCGGTCGACTTCGATCACTTCGCCGACCGGATGAAGCGCAGGCAGCGCGCGGTTCTTCTCTCGCTGCTCGACCGATCGGTCGGGTGGATGAGCATCGCATCGCACGTCCCGCTGCCCTCCGCGCCGATGGACTCGTTCGGCGGGCAGATCAGCGTGCTGATCGAGCAGATCAAGACGTGGCTGGCCAACCGCTGCCGGATCGTGCTGGTGTCGAATCAGCCTCATCGAGTGGTGGAGCTGCTTAATGAGCACGAGCTGTCCACGTCGCCGCTTGAGAACCTAGGCGCGAATGGCGCGGGCATCTACGTCATCGAGGGCTCGATCCGCTCCGGCTTCAAGCTTCATGAGGCAAACCTGATGGTCGCCGGCGACGGCGAGATGTTCGGCCAGAACCGGATGCACCGCCCGAGGAAGGCGTTCCGCAAGGGGCTGGCGATCTCGTCGCTCCTCGAACTGAACGAGGGCGACTACGTCGTCCACATCAACCACGGCATCGGTCGCTACCGGGGCATGACGAAGCTCTCCGGCCCGAGCGGCGAGCGCGATTACCTGCTCGTCGAGTATGCGGGCACCGACAAGCTCTACGTGCCGACCGACCAGATCGACCGCATACAGAAGTACATCGGCACCGACGCAGTTGCGCCGACGGTGCACAGGCTCGGCGGGAACGAGTGGGCTCGCACGACGAAGCGGGTCAAGCAGTCGGTCCGCGAGATGGCGCGCGAGCTGATTCAGCTCTACGCGGCTCGCCAGGCGCTCGACGGATACAGCTTCGGTCCGGACACCCCGTGGCAGCAGGAACTCGAGTCGGCCTTCGAGTACGAGGAGACGCCGGATCAGCTCACGGCGATCGAGGAGGTCAAGCAGGATCTGGAGTCCCCTCGGCCGATGGACCGCCTGATCTGCGGCGACGTCGGCTTCGGCAAGACCGAGGTCGCCGTCCGCGCGGTGTTCAAGGTCGTCAACGACGGCAAGCAGGCCGCGATCCTCGCGCCGACCACCGTCCTGGCCCAGCAGCACTACAACACGTTCACGGAGCGCCTCGCGGCATATCCGGTGAAGGTGGCAATGCTCAGCAGGTTCCGGAGCCGGGCCGAGCAGAAGCAGACGATCGAGGGGCTCAAGACCGGCGAGGTGGATATCGTCGTCGGCACGCACCGCCTACTCTCGAAGGACATAGAGTTCCGCGATCTCGGCCTGCTGGTTGTGGATGAGGAGCAGAGGTTCGGCGTAGCGCACAAAGAGCGGCTGAAGCAGATGAAGCGCACGGTGGACGTCCTGACGCTGACCGCGACGCCGATCCCGCGCACGCTCCACATGTCGCTCTCCGGCATCCGGGATATGAGCTTGATCGACAGTGCGCCGGCCGGACGTATGGCGATCAAGACCTACTGCCGGGAGTACGACGATGAACTCGTCCGAGACGCGATCCTGCGGGAGCTCGACCGCGACGGGCAGGTCTACTTCGTGCACAACCGCGTGGAGAACATCGAGCATATCGCCGACCATCTGCGCAACCTGGTGCCGTATGCCCGAATACGGGTGGGGCACGGGCAGATGTCGGAGGACGAGCTCGAGAAGGTGATGCTCGACTTCTACGAGCATAAGTTCGACGTCCTACTCTGCACGACGATCATCGAGAGCGGACTCGACGTGCCGAACGTCAACACGATCATCATCAACGACTCCGAGCGGATGGGCCTCGCGCAGCTCTATCAGCTCAGAGGCCGAGTCGGCCGGTCGAACCGCCAGGCGTATGCGTACCTGCTTTACAGGGCGAACCGGCTGATGACCGATGTCGCCGAGAAGCGGCTCCAGGCGATCAAGGAGTTCTCGGACCTCGGCTCGGGGTTCAAGATCGCTATCCGCGACCTGGAGATCCGGGGCGCAGGCAACCTGCTTGGGGCGGAGCAGCACGGACAGATGGCATCGGTCGGGTTCGACATGTATTGCCAGCTTCTCGCGGAGGCCGTGGCCGAGCTCAAGGGCGAAGAGCCGGACACCTTCGAGCTTCCGCCCGCCGATCTCTCGATGGACGCACACATTCCGTCGAACTACATCACATCGGAGAGCGTCCGCCTGACGTTCTACAAGAAGATGACAGCGGTCCGTGAGATGAAGGACGTCGATCAGATCGAGGAAGAGTTCCGCGATCGGTTCGGCGATCCGCCTGCGCCGGTTCGCAACTCGCTCGAACTGCTCAGGGTGCGCCTGAGGGCGGCTGAGGTCGGCATCGGCTCGATCGTGACCGAGCGGCGTCAGGTGATCTGCCGGTTCGCGGGAGGCATCCGGCTCGATTCGGACGTCTGCGTGCTGATGCGGCGCAAGATCCCGGGCACGGTGTTCATGACCGACCGCGTGGTAGTCGATGGCGCGAGCCGGGACCTCTTCGGTCTGCTGCATAGGGTTATGGATGCGCTCCCGGAGGCGATCAAGGAGTCGCACGACCTGCGCCGGTACCTCAAGAAGGTCCGCGCGGGCGAGGTCATCAAAGGGTAACACGCGCACAGAGAACGAGTGCGTCTGCGTACTCGTGAGTCGAGGAGGCACACATGAAGAACCGACCAGTTCCATCACCGAACGCCTACGACTTCTACCTCGCCGCCTGCGAGGCCATGGCGGACGAGGAACTCCCGGAGTCACGCTCCGGGGGCTGAGCGGGCGCGACCTGCGGAGAGGAACCGCAGGAACTCACAATCGAGGAGAAGTCGGCGTTCGTGGAGCGTAACTCGGCGGCTTTGGCGAAGCTCCGAGAGGGCTTTGCATATGAGTACCTGGCGCCGGAGAGACTCAGTTCGTCCCCGGACGAGAGTGGATCAATCCCTCTCAGGTGGAGGCTGCTGGCGAAGCTCCTTCGCATGGAGTCGGAGGTCCTCTTGGCCAAGGGTGATCCGAGCGGAGGCACCAGCATTGCGAACTCCTGGAGTACCTACTCGGTTCGCTCTGGAAGTACGTGATCGCAGGTGTCTACTCGACTTACCAGGGAGGATGGTTCGCGTTCATCGGCACACTGATCCGACTTCTCCCCAGGACCTGCTGGCGGATCACAAGCGCTACATGGATGCGCAGGTCGCTCTCGCCCGGATGCCATTCTCCAAGGCCGTGCAGCAGCCCCGGATTAGAGGCAAGTTGGTGAGGTGCTACACCTTGTTAGGGGCACGATCTCAGGCAAGGGTGCATGTGGACAACAGTGCGACGCAGAAAGCGCTCCTTGCGGTGGGGCTGGCACTGCGCGCTTACCGGCTGGATCACGGGGCATATCCCGCCGGCTTGAGCGATCTTGTGCCGGATTATCTGGACGCAGTTCCGAACGATCCATTCGCCGAAGATGTTCCCCTGCGTTACCGGATCGACGGCGACAGGTACATACTATACAGCGTCGGACCAGACGGAGTGGACGACGGCGGCATGGCGATCTTCGATCCCAACAATCCGTTCGGACCCTGGTCTCAACACCAGGCATTCGTGAACAGCAAGGGCGACATCGTGGCCGGAGTGAATCGGTAGCCTTTTCTTCTGCGTCCTGCTTGACGGCACAACCCCGACGCCCACAGGGGGCTGGGCTACGATTCGATTCGAGGTGAATAAGTGGCAAGAGTTATCGTCATCGGCGGTGGGGCGGGCGGGATGCTCGCGGCGGGACGCGCTGCGGAGTGCGGTGCGAAGGTCGTGCTCCTCGAACGCAACAGCATCCTCGGCAAGAAGCTCCGGATCACCGGCAAGGGCAGGGGCAACGTCACGAACACCGCCGGGATCGAGGATTTCATCGCCGCGTTCGGCCCGACCGGCAAGTTCCTCTACGGAGCGTTCAGCCGATTCTCGAACAACGATCTGATCGATCTTCTCAACCGCCTGGGAGTTCCCACCAAGGTCGAGCGGGGAGGCCGCGTCTTCCCGAGGTCCGACCGGGCGTCCGACGTCGCCGACGCCCTCGAACGCTGGCTCCGAAACCTCAAGGTCAATGTCCGCCTGGGGACGAGGGCGAAGGGGCTGGCGGTGGATGCGAACATCGAACATCGAACGTCCGGCATCGAACATCCGGCATCGAGCGTCTCCGGCGTCGACGTCTTCGGCGGCGCCATGTCTGCGGACGCGGTCATCCTCGCGACCGGCGGCATCACCTATCCTGCCACCGGCTCGACCGGCGACGGGTACCGCATGGCGGAGGAGGTCGGCCACACCGTCATCCCGCCGGTTCCGTCGCTTGCGGCGCTCGATGTCGCGGAGGGATACGTCTCCCGGCTGGAGGGACTGAGCCTTCGGAACGTGCAGGCAACCCTATTCGCCAACGGGAAACGGATCGGCCGTGAGTTCGGGGAGATGCTCTTCACGCACACCGGTGTCTCCGGGCCGATCATCCTCACGCTCAGCAAACTCTACGCGCGGCTGGACGACAAGTCGAACGTCGAACTGCGCATCAACTTCAAGCCCGCGCTCGGCCGGGAGCAGCTCGAATCGCGCCTCCTGAGCGATTTCACCCGCACCACGCACTACGCCAACTACCTCGGCGAACTGCTTCCACGCAAGATGGCGCCGGTATTCGCCGAGGTGAGCCGCATCCCCGGCGATACCACGCTCAATAGGATAACCGCCGTCCAGCGCAGGCGGATCATCGACATGCTGCTGGGCTACCGGCTCACCATCACCGGCGCGCGCCCGGCTGAGGAAGCTATCGTGACCGCGGGCGGAGTCTCCACGAAGGAGATCGATCCGCGCACGATGGAGTCGAAGCTCGTGAAGGGACTCTTCTTCTCCGGCGAGGTGATCGATATCGACGCCACCACCGGCGGCTACAACCTCCAGGCCGCATTCTCGACCGGCTGGATCGCGGGGGAGAACGCGCCTGGGTAGCGGAGTGCGGGAGACCGGACTTGCCCATACCCCCATACTCCCACACCCCGTTTCGCCCTTCCGACGCGCCGGGTAAATCATCCCGGAACAGGAGGCATACCGTGAGCATCCGAACAGCCGCGCTCGTTATCCTGATCGCCGTCACCGCCGCGTCGGCATTCGCACAGGCGCCGCAGACCAACGGGCAGATCAGGGAGACCATACAAGAGCGAATCCGGGGGATCCCGGTCGAGATCCGGGTCGAGAACAGCACCGTCACGCTCACCGGCGTCGTCCCGACGTTCGCCCAGAAGCGCACCGCCCTCGACATGGCCCGGCGCACCGTCGGCGTTAGGGAGGTCGTCGATCGCATCACCGTTCGACCTCCTCATGTGCGCACCGACCGCGAGATCATGGAGGCCGTACAGGATTCGCTCAGGACCAACCTGGGCAGGGCCACCGCCGACAGGATCAACATCGCCGTCGCCGACCGTATCGTCACGCTGACCGGCACGCTCCCGAGCAGCTACCCGAAGCAGGTGGCGGGATTCCTTTCCGGGCTCTCGACCGGAGTGGTCGACGTCCGCAACAATATCACCGTGCAGCCGACGATCAGACGGACCGACGCCGAGATCGCGATGGACCTGCGGAGCAGGCTCAGGCGAAACGCACTCATCCGGGATCAGGACATAGACTCGGCCGTCGCCGATGGAGTGGTCACGCTCACCGGGACCGTCGATACCCTGCGCCAGGTCGAGCAGGCCGAGGCAATCGCCCGATTCACGCCCGGAGTCGTGGACGTCAACAATCAGCTCTTCTTTCGGAACTGAGACGGTAACCGCCAAGACGCCGAGAGCGCCAGGATATGAGGCTATCTAGGTATCACGACCTCAGTCCACTGATCCCTTGGCGTTCTTTGCGTCCTGGCGGTTGAGGGACTGCACCATGGCTCAACCCGCATCGAGCATCGAGCATCAAGGAACGAGCATCGAGCAACGAGCATCGAGAATCGAGACGGACTGGCTCGGCGAGAAGGAAGTCCCTGCCGACGCGCTCTACGGCATCCAGACCGTCCGAGCGGTGGAGAACTTCCCGATCAGCGGCGAGCGCCCCATCCCGGAGTTCATTACCGCCCTTGCGATGGTCAAGCGCGCGGCCGCCGTTGCCAACATACGGACCCACCGCCTCCCGGAGGATCCGGGGATCGCCATTCGTGACGCCATCGATGAGGTCATGCGCGGCAGGTGGCACGATCAGTTCGTGGTTGACGTCTTTCAGGCGGGCGCGGGCACCTCGATGAACATGAATGCCAACGAGGTGATCGCCAACCGCGCGCTCGACATCATGGGCCACCCGCGAGGCTCCTACGATATCATCAACCCGAACGATCACGTCAACATGTCGCAGTCCTCGAACGATGTCATCCCGACCGCCATGCGCCTTACTGCGCTCGACCTCGGCCTGCGGCTCGTTTCCGCCCTCGCCGAACTGGAGGATGTTCTCTGGATCAAGGCCGACCAGTTCAACGGCGTCCTGAAGTCCGGGCGCACGCACCTGCGGGACGCCGTCCCGATCCGCCTCGGCCAGGAGTTCGGGGCCTACGCCGTCGCCATCGCCAAGTGCGAGGACCAACTCCTGTCCGCCCTCGACATGATGAAGGAACTGAACCTCGGGGCGACGGCCGTGGGCACCGGGATCAACTCGACGGTGGACTACCGCGTCTTCGCGCTGGCGGAGTTGAAGGAGTACACCGGCATCGAGGATCTCCGCCCGCCGAGGGATTGGGTCGAGGTGACGCAGAGCATGGGCGACTTCCTGGAGGTATCCGGCGCGATGCGGAACACGGCGGTTGCCCTGACGAAGATCGCCGGCGACCTGATGCTGATGTTCTCCGGGCCTGAGACCGGCTTCCATGAGATCGAGCTTCCCACGGTCCAGCCGGGCTCGTCGATCATGCCGGGCAAGGTCAATCCGAGCGTCCCGGAGATGATGCACATGGTCTGCTGCCAGGTGATCGGCAATGACCTCACCATCTCGGAGGCCGCTCGGTCCGGCGCGCTCGACCTCAATCCGATGACTCCGCTGATCGCGCGGAACCTCTTCGAGTCGATGATCATCCTCCGAAACGGCGTCTCGGTCTTCTCCGAGAAGTGCGTGCGCGGGATCACGGCCAACGAGGAACGATGTCGGTCGCTTGCGGAGCACAGCCTCGGACTCGTCACGGCGCTGACCCCCAGAATCGGCTACCACGCGGCCTCGGAGGTCGCGCAGGAGGCCGCCCGGACCGACAAGTCGGTCCGCGAGATCATCATCGAGAAGGGCATCCTCACCCCGCAGGAGACCGATCGCCTACTCCGGCCGCAGCTCCTCACCGAGCCGGGCATCCTCGGCGAGTGAAGCGTCTCCCTTGCGCACGGCAGCCGGACAGCGTATACTGTGCCTGAGGCCTGAGCAATCCCCGTTCAGCCTGATTGGGAAAGGAGGTGGGCAGAGTGACGTACATATCAATCGTTCGTTGAGTCGCGAGTCTCTTGACGCACGGTCCGTGCGCGACAACCGGTACGAGCGAAGCCGTCCTTTGCCCGTCTCTTGGGAAGGTTGCAGGTGTTGGGTGTCAGGTTCCGGGGTACCCCGCAACCCATAACCCATAACCTGTAACCCACGCCCCATCACCTGTTGTTCTCCGCCACACCTGCGTCAAGCGCCGCTCAGTTCGATCCGGCAGCACTATCACATTTCCCAAGGAGAACAACACGATGGAAGAACGAACCGCCAACCTCGAGATGTGGCGCGAACTCGGGCTCGACATCAAGGCCCACTGCGATCTACTGGACCTGCTCCGGGAGGTCTATCCCGCGATCTACATGTCGCAGGAGAACCGTCCGCCGGGGATGGCATACTTCGACGCGGCCATCGCCGAGATCCACGGCGACAGGATCCGTGAGCTTCTGGAACACAAGGCGTCCGGCGGCAAGGTCGTCGGAACATTCTGCGTCTACGTGCCTGACGAGCTTATATACGCCGCGGGAGCGATCCCCGTCGGGCTCTGCGGAGGCGCGTCGGTCGGAGCGGACAGAGTGGACGCCTTGCTTCCCCGGAACCTCTGCCCGCTTATCAAGTCGATCGTCGGCTTCAAGGAGAGCAAGCTCTGCCCATACTTCGCTAGCTGCGACATCCTCGTCGGCGAGACCACCTGTGACGGCAAGAAGAAGACCTGGGAGATCATAGCGGAAGATACGCCGATGCACGTGATGGAACTCCCTCACCGGAAAAGCGAGTCCGGCCGCGCCACCTGGCTGAACGAGGTCGCCGCGCTCAGGGCCAAGCTCGAGGAACTCACCGGCAACAAGATCACACGCGAGTCGCTCTCGGAGGGAATCCGCCTTGCCAACGGGAAGCGCAGAGCCCTCGCGCGTCTCTACGAGACCCGCAAGACCAACCCGCCTCCGATCAGCGGACGGGACGCGCTCCTCGTGAGCCAGGTTGCGTTCTATGACGATGCCGCCCGGTTCACCCACGCGGTCAACACCCTCGTGGACCAGTGCGAGGCCATCTCCTCTCCCCGCATGCCGGGAGAGGCTTCACATCCCGGGAGCGGATACGGGCATATTGCCTCCCCTCCCCGCGGGCGGGGAGGGTCTGGGGGAGGGGTCCCCGGCGCGCCGAGACTCCTCGTGAGCGGCTGCCCGATGGCGGTCCCGAACTGGAAGCTCCACCACGTCGTCGAGACGAGCGGCGCGTCGATTGTCTGCGAGGAAACCTGCACCGGCACGCGGTACTTCGAGAACTACACGGAGGATCCCGGCTCGTCGATCGATGCTCAGCTTGCCGCCATCGCCGACCGCTATCTGAAGACCAACTGCGCCTGCTTCACCCCGAACGACGGTCGGATCGAGCAGATCAAGGACCTCGTCCGTGAGTACAAGGCCGACGGCGTGATCTACTACACGCTCCAGTTCTGCCACACGTACAACGTGGAGGGCATGCGCGTCGAGAAGGCGCTCGAAGCGGCGGGCATCCCGGTGCTCCGCATCGAGACCGACTACGGCATGGAGGACGCCGGGCAGATCCGGACGCGGGTCGAGGCATTCATGGAGCGCATCGGATGATCTCCGCCGGCCTGGACATCGGCTCGCGGACGACCAAGCTGGTGGTCATGGAAGACGGGAGGCTCTGTGAGTGGATTCTGCGTCCTACCGGCGCCGATCCGCTCGGGGCCGCCCGGGCCCTCATCGGCGGCCGCCGCTTCGACCGACTCGCCGCCACCGGTTACGGCCGGCATTTGGCGAAGGAAGGACTTGCCGACCTCGCGCTCACCGAGATCAAGGCATGCGCGTTGGGGACTCACTTTCTCTGCCCGGCGTGCCGCTCGGTGATCGACATCGGCGGCCAGGATACGAAGGTGATCGCCCTCGATGCGAGCGGGAGTATCGGCAACTTTGCGATGAACGACCGGTGTGCCGCCGGGACAGGCCGCTTTCTGGAGTTCATGGCCCAGACTCTCGGGCTCGATATCGAGGAGTTCGGCCGGGTTGCCTGTGACGCAGAGGCGAGCGTGCGCCTCAGCTCGATGTGCGTTGTCTTCGCCGAATCGGAGGTCGTCTCGCTTATCGCGCGTGGGGCAGGGGGTAAGGAGATCGCCCGCGCGGTCCACGAAGCGATGGCCGACCGGATCGCCTCGCTGGCCCGGACGATCCAACCGGAGGACGGTGACATCGTGCTTGCGGGCGGTGTCGCGCGGAATCCCTGCATCCGCCCGCTCCTCGAAGGCCGACTCAACCGTCGGCTCATCGTCCTCGACCGCGCCCAGTTCATCCCGGCCCTGGGCGCCGCCGTTCACGCCGGAGATACTTGAGGCAGGATACCAAGACAAAGGGGCGGGAGTCCGACTCCCGCCCCAGCGTTCCCTTGAGCATCCTCGGCGGCTTGGTGGTTAGCACCCACTCCGCACTCTAGACTCCCACTTACTCCGCAACCGTCTCCTCGACCTCGCGAGGAAGCGGGCGCGGCTCGCGAGGCTCTGACCCCGAGAAACGGCGCCCGAGGAGCCTCTGCTTGCGCTGGTGCATCCATGACACGATATCGTCCATGAGTGTGTAGAGCGTCGGGATGACGACGAGCGTCAGCAGCGTCGACACGATCAGTCCGCCGATAACCGCAATCGCCATCGGAGCGCGCGTCTCCGAGCCGCGGCCGAGCTTCATGGCGGTCGGGAGCATGCCGCCGATCATCGCGCAGGTCGTCATCAGGATCGGCCGAAGCCTCGTCGGGCCGGCCTCCAGAATCGCCGATGTCCGGTCCATGCCCCTCTCACGCAGGGTGTTCGTGTAGTCGATCAGCAGGATCGCGTTCTTGGTGACCAGGCCCATCAGCATGATGAACCCGATCATTGCGACGATGCTCATCGTCTCGCCGGTCATGACGAGCGCCAGGATCGCGCCGATGAGAGCCATCGGCAGGCTGAACATGATGATGAACGGGTTGAACAACGATTCGAACAGCGCCGCCATCAGCATGTATACGAGCAGTACCGCGAGAATCAACGCGCCGAACATATAGCCGAAGCTCTCTGCCATCATTTCCGATTGGCCGCCCCAGTGGAGTTGGACGTTGCCCAGCGGCACGGCCTCGATCTTCTTCTTCAGCTCATTCTGCACGTTCCCGAGCGGGTATCCGGGCAGGAGCGAGGCGGTAACCGATACCTTTCGCTGCCTGTTCTTGCGCTCGATCTTCGTCGGGCCTGTGTCGGGCGTGATCTTCGCAACATCCTGCAGGAAGACCGGCATGCCGTTTACCGCGCCGATCACGATTCGTCCGACGTCCGACACGCTGTAGCGGTCGAACTCGCTCAATCGCACCCGGATGTCGTACTCCTTGCCGTTCTCGCGGTAGTGGGTATCCGTGCTTCCCTCTATCGACGTGCGCAGGGCCGACGCGATCTGGCCGACGCTGAAGCCCATCTCGGCCGCACGGACCCGGTCGACTGTCGCCTGGATCTCAGGCTTTCCGACCTTCCACGACACGTCCGGATTGAGGGTGCCGTCGGTCGACGCGACTACCGCCCTGATCTTCTGCGACACGGCGTTGAGCTCGTCCATGTTGTCGCCGGTCAACTCGATATCGATCGGCGACCATCCGCCTCCCATGCCCGATACCGAGCTTACGGTGATCCGTCCGCCCGCGATGTGCTTGACCTTCTCTCTGATCTCGGCGGCGATCTCCGTGTCGCGCCGGATCCTCTTCCGCTCGCCTCTCATGATAGGGCGCAGGAAGCGGTCCATCACGCTCTCCTTCTCGTGGAGAGAGATCGTCACCTGTCCGTAATTGGCGCCGGATGCGCCGCCGCTCATGACGCCGCCGCCGTGCGTCGATCCGACGTTGGTAAAGACGTGTTCCGCCTCAGGAATCTTCTCGACGATCTCCTCGATCTGAGTCACAACGGCATCCGTGGCGACAAGCGATGTTCCCGTCGGCATCTCGACGGTGATGCCTACCTGCCCCTGGTCCGACTGCGGGAAGAACTCGAATCCGAGCTTCGGGCCGGCGGTCATCATTACGCCGAGGAACACTGCCAGGCCGGTCACCAGGACCTGCCAGCGGTGACAGAGCGCCCATGCAAGCACGCCGCGGTACTTCTGGTCGAGCATGTGATAGAACTCGTCGAACTTCTTGAAGAAGCCGGTCTTCGCCTCGACATTCTCATGCTTGCGGTACCATCTCGACGCCAGCATCGGCGTCAGGGTGAACGATACCAGCAACGAGAAGAGGGTCGCCGTCGCGACGGTGATGCCGAACTGCTTGAAGAACATTCCGACGATGCCGCCCATGAACGCGATCGGCACGAACACGACGACGTCTACCATGGTGATCGTGATAGCCGCCAGTCCAATCTCCGACCGGCCGTTGAACGCGGCCTCCGCCGGATCTTCACCCTTGGTGAGGTGCCGGTATATGTTCTCCAGTACAACGATCGAGTCGTCTACAAGGATTCCGACGGCCAGCGAGAGCGCCAGCATGACCATGGTGTTCATCGTGAACCCGGCGAACCGGATCGGGATGAACGCGGCGACGATCGACGCCGGGATCGCTATCGCGACGATGAACGTGCCCCTGATGTTGTGAAGGAACAGGAAGACGATCAACACCGCGAGCAGAGCGCCCAGCCACAAGCTGGTGTTCACGTCTGCGATAGCCTCGATGACGTGGTCGGACTGGTCCATCGAGATGGCGATCTGGACGTCGGCCGGCAGGATCGACTTCATCCGCTCCAGCTCTCTCTTGACCGCATCCGCGACCTCGACGGTGTTGGCGTCCGACTGCTTTTGGACCGTGATACCGACGCTGTCCTGCCTCTCGAGTCGCGTATTCGCCTCGCGCTCGGCGACGCTGTCCCTGACCTCTGCGATGTCGCCGATCGTCAGCACGCGGTTCGATCCCCCCGGCCCGCCGGGAACGCTTATCTTGAGATCACGGATCTCGTCCACGCTCGTGAACTCGCCCATGGCGCGGATGGCGAACTCGCGTCCGCCCTCCTTGATCTGTCCGCTCGGGAGGTTCAGGTTGCCCATGGAGAGCGCCTGGGATATCTGGCTGATCGAGATGCCGTAGGCCTCCAGACGGCTCTTGTCCACGTTCACTTGGATCTCACGCTGCTCGCCGCCGGTTACGTTGACGGCCGCCACGCCCTTCAGCTTGCCGAGCCGGTCCTTCACGACCTCGTCGACGAGTTCGCGGAGTTCCCGGGCGGGGCGCTTGCTCGACAGGCCCATGTAGAGGATCGGCTGGGCCCCGACATCGATCTTCTGGATGACCGGGCTCTCGACATCATCGGGGAGCATTCGGCGCGCGGCATCGACTTTGCCGCGGACGTCGGACACCGCGACATCCAGGTCGGTCCCCAGCTCGAACTCCATCGAGACTATCGAGATGCCTTCCTGGGAGGTCGAGGCGATGTTCTTCAGCCCGTTGACCGATCCGATGGAGTCTTCGAGAGGCTTGGATACGAGCGTCTCGATCTCTTCCGGACCTGCGCCGGGGTATACCGTCGATATGACGACGTATGGGATATCGACCTTCGGGTTCAGGTCGAGAGGCATCTCGGACCTGGACTTGATGCCCAGAACCGTGAGGGCCATGAAGAGCATCAATATGACTACAGGTCGCTTGATCGCTAGGTTAGTCAGCCACATTTACTTTTACTCCATCGGAGAGCCTGTCCTGACCTACTACGACGAGTTCCTCACCCGCCGTCACGCCGGACAGTATCTCCGCTTCCTCTCTCGTCTCGAAGCCGATGGTCACGGGCTTCAGTCTGGCCTTGGACTGCGCCACGGTGTAGATCGAGTAGCCCTTGCCGTCGCTGATGAGGGCATCCTTGGGCACTATGATCGTGTTCTTGTGCTCGGCTACCTGGATTCCCCCGCGGGCGAACATGCCGGGTTTCAGTTCGCCGCCCTTGTTCGGTACGGCGATCCATACATGGAACTGCCGGCTGGTCTGCTCGGCGGTCGGGAGGATCTTGAGCACGCTGCCCGCAAATACCTTGCCCGGGAGCGCATCGACCTGCACCTTGGCCGGCATGCCCACCTTGATCTTGTGCATGTCCATCTCGGAGACCGTAGCGTCGAAGTAGACTGTGTTGAGCGCTACCAGTTCGATCAGGGGCGTGCCTGGATTCGCCATCTGACCGGGCTCGGTCAGACGCTTGGACACAGTGCCCGCGATCGGGGTGGTGATGGATGCGTTCGCCAACTGCTGTCTGGCATATGCGAGTGCGGCTTCGGCTTGAGCGACGCCGGCCTCGGCGGCCTTGATGTCCTCCGCGCGGAGCTTGTGCGACTCGCGGCCGGCCCTTGCTATCCGCAGCGCCTCTTCGGCCTGATCGACCTGCTTCTGCGCGGCCTCTATCTCTTCGGTCCGAGCGCCTTCCTTCACCAGACTGAGCTGCTGCTTGGCGCTCTCGTACTGAGCCGATGCGACCTCGAATGCCGTCTGCGCCTGATCCATCTGCTGCGGGCTCAGGGCGCCCTCGAGGAACAACTCGCGCATCCGGTCGCGGTTCGACTTGGCGTTCTCGTAGCTGGCCTTGGCCATGGCGACCGCGTTCTCCGCCTGCGCCTTCTCCTGCGTCCGCGCGCCGCTCTTGACCAGGTTCAGTCGCGCCTTCGCGGCATCGAGCGCGGCCCTTGCCGAAGCGATCTGCGCCTCGGTAGTGGTGTCGCTCACGCCCTCCGATGTCTTGGCCTGCGAGAGACGAGCCTTAGCCGCCTGCAGTCCGGCCTCCGCCTGCAGTACCTGCGCCCTCAGATCGGACGTATCCTGCTGCACGACGACCCGTCCGGCGCTCACGGTGTCGCCCTCGCGGAACGGGACGGAGACTACCCGGCCGGAGATCTTGGCGGACAACTGCACTGCGTTGAGCGCCTTGATGCTGCCCGACACGTCGATGGTCGAGATCATGTCACCCGTCCGGGCGTAGCCGACCTCGACCGAGACGCCGGTCTCGGCAGCGACCGGTTTCTGTGGCGTCTTGCCCTTGCCGCTCATCTTGGCCCCGATCGCGAGGACCACTACGATAACGATTACAATTCCAAATAGTGCGGATCTCTTCAACCTAGTTGCTCCTCTTCTTCCGGAATATCCTGTCACTCAAACCGGTGTTGATCTTGTAGTTCGAAAACTGTACGGTGATTGTACTGGGCTTCGCAGGCTTGCTCTCGGTAGCGCGGCGCCCTCCGGTGATCGTCGGGAACTCGATCACCGCCTGGGACTTCGACGGCATCCAGTACTTGCCGGAGACCTTCGAGTACCAGAGACTCAGCCTGATCGACGGCCCGGAGTCCGGGTCCACGTATGTCTGGACCGCCACCCACCGCTCCTTGTCGATCCATACTCGGGCTCTGGTCACCTGACCCTGGTTCCGGTACGTCACCTTGATCAGATGACAGTCCCGCCCGAGCGCTTTCTCCGATCCGGCCAGGCTCAGTTCGGAGTCCTTCAGCATGTCCCGGAGCGGATTGCCGATCATCACACCCTGTTTCGGCAGCGCGGCGAATCCGTCCCTGCTTTCGACGTGCAGCTTGTCCGGTTTCTTGTAATATATCTTCACGTTCATCTGCGGAACGTGGATGTTCGGCGAGCTGACGGTCACCTTCGCATCGACCATGTAATCCTGCACGCGGTCGTACTCGTCCGCCGCCCTCTTGATGATCTCCTGCGCCGTGAGCGTCCCGGCCGAGGCCGCGCCCGCACCGAGCAGCGCGACTACCGCCAGCATGCAAATCCGCAATCCCCAATCCGAAATCCGAAATCCGCAATTCCCAATCCGCAATCGGTTCATGACAGCACGTCCTTCCGGCGGAAGACGACCAGTCCGGCGGCGCAGAACACAGCCGAGTAGATCAGCATGACTCCGACCGCCCGCCAGATGTCGCCGGTCTTGATCGGATCGGCGAACAGCCCCCTCCACGAGTCCATGTGGCTCGTGAACAGATACGGCTTCAGGAACTCGAAGTATTCGATTTCGCCTATCACCGCGAGGCCGTACATCGCGACCATGGCGCCGATGATCGATCCGTTCGCGTTGCTCAGGAGGCTCGAGAGCGCAAATGCGATGCTCCCGACCGTCAGCATCGAGACCGCGGCCAGTCCGTACGCAGCGATCAGTCTCGGTATGGCATCCGCCTCGGTGAAAATCCATATCCCGTTGTCAACGACTACCAGGTTTCCCTTGCCGAAGACGAGCCATCCGGCAAGGAACGCCCCGAGCCCGGTCCCAAACGTGAGCGCTCCCACGTAGCCGACGCCGGTCAGATACTTCGCGACTCCGACTCTGATCCTGCTCACCGGACGGCAGAGCATCGTGCGCATCGTGCCGTCCGCCGCCTCCGAGGCGATCAGGTCGCCGAATACCATCGCCGTGAACAGCGGCAGGAACGTGAAGATCACGCCGTGTATCAGATGCTTGGCGATGAACTCCGCGTTCAGGAACGAGCCCGATACTATGAAGTGCCGCTCCAGCGTCTCCTCTATGTGGCGAAACGGATGGCCGAGCTTCATCCCGACGAACATCAGTCCGATGAGCGCCGCCATTCCCGCGAACCCCAGGTACGTCCTGGGTTTGCGCCAGAGCTTGGTGAACTCAATCCTGAGCAGCATCAGCGCTCTCCTCTGACGTCATTCCTCGCTCAGTTGCATCCAAGTCGTCACAGTCCTGAACCAGGTTCAGGTAGAAATCCTCGAGACTCGCGGCCTTCGCGGTGACCGTGTGCAGATCGACTCCCGACTGCACGAGCGCCCGGTTCGCCTCCGGTATTCGGTTCGGCTCAATCCTGACCGACAGCGTGCTCTCCGTCCGGCTGACGATCCGGCCGCCGGGGATTGTTCCCAGCACCTCCGCCGCTCGCACGACGTCGCCGACCTTGAACTCGATCACCCCGGCCTCGGCTCCGAGCAGCGAGGAGACGTCCCCCTCACGGACGAGCTTGCCCCGGTTCACAATCCCAACTCTCGTGCAGACCTGCTCCACCTCGTGAAGCAGGTGGCTCGACAGAAATATCGTCTTGCCCAGGTCCTTCGCCAGGTGAACGATCAGCTCCCGGACATGCTTCATCCCCTCCGGGTCGAGACCGGTCGTCGGCTCGTCGAGGATGATCAGCTCCGGGTCGGGCAGGAGCGCCTGCGCGATCCCGAGCCTCTGACGCATACCGTGCGAGAAACACCCGACCTTGTCCCGTGCGCGGTCGAGCAGCCCGACCAGGTCGAGCACCTCGTCGATCCGCTTCTCAGCGCATCCGCCGGAGAGGCATGCCAGTATCCGCAGGTTCTCCCTCGCCGAGAGATACTTGTAGAAGCTGGGCGACTCCACGAGCGCCCCGGTCCGGGCCAACGCCGATCCGCGCTCGGCCTGCACGTCCATGCCGAACAGCCGGGATGATCCCCGAGTCGGCCTCACGAGGCCGACCAGCATCCGGATCGTCGTGCTCTTCCCGGCCCCGTTCGGCCCGAGGAACCCGTAGACGTCACCGGCGTGCACCTGCAGGCTCAGGTCGTCCACCGCCCTGCGCCCGCCGAAATCCTTGGTCAGGCTCTTCGTCTCAAGCACAACGCCGCGCATCCGCCCTCACATCGACCACCCACCGATCACTGGTCACTGATTACTGATCACTGATCACTGGCTACCGGTTATCGCCCACCGACTCGCTCGCTACCTTGAGCGCCGACTCGGTCAACTTGGCCATCTGAGTCCGGCCGCCGACCGCCTTCTCAAGCTGGGCCAGCGCGGTGTAGTAGTCGTAGACCGCGTTCACATGGTTCGTCTCGGCCTGGGTCAGCGCCGTCTGTGCATCGAACACCTCGACCTGAGTGGAGACGCCGGCCTTGTAGCGGACCTGCGCCAGCCTCATGCTCTCCCTCGCCTGCTCGAGCGCCTTCTGCGCGACCGAGATCTTCTCCCGGCTCTCGTTGAGGCTCAGGTATGCCTGCTGGGTGTCGAGCTTCACGGCGAGGACGGTCTGATCGTAGCCGAGCTTCACGCTGTTTGCATCCGCCTTCGCCTGGTTGACCGCCGCCCGGGTCTTCCCGCCGTCGAAGACCGGCATCGAGACCGTCAGGTAGGCTGTCCAACTGCTCGGACGAGGGTTGAACATGGTAGTAGACAGGCTGTGGTTCATCTGCCAGTTCAGGTTGACCTGAGGCTTGCTGCCCTGCCTGGCGATGTGCACCATGTCCTGCGCCAGGGCCTGCTGCGACTGCATCTTCAGGACCTCCGGGCGATTCGTGCACGCCGAGTCTAGGCACGATGCAAGCTGGAGATCGACGATCTGCGGCGGTCCCGGCTCATCAAGCTCGACCGCAGCCGACAGGTCGCGGCCGAGTGTGTTGTTGAACGCCGCCTTTGCGAGTTCGACGCCGTTCTGCGCCGAGATCAGACCCTGCTTGGCGTCTGCCACCTCGGTCTCCGCTCGCAGCACGTCGAACGGAGCGGCTGTTCCCGCCTTGAGGTGTAGGCGGGTCTCCTGCAGATGGGCTTCGAGCTGCTCGACCCTCTTCTGCTGGACGTCCATGAACTGCTGAGCCCTGAGCACGGCGTAGTAGGCTTCCTTGACCCTCAGGGTGGTATCGTTCTTCGCCTGATCGTACTCGTGCTGGGAAGACGCCTTCGTCAGCTTGGCCGCATGCTTGCCGGTCTTGATCACACCGAATACGTCGATCGGCTGGCTGAGCGACAGGTTGGCGGCCTGACTGTCCAGTTCGTTCAGCTTCACAGTCCTGTCGCCGATCGATACCTCGGAGACCTGGTCGAGGCGCGTGTAGGTGCCTTGGGCGTTCAGCTTCGGCATCCCGACGGATGTCGCTTGGTCCACCATCGCTTTCGACTTCTCGATGTTCTCCCTCGCCATGCCGACCACCGGGTTGTGTTCGAGAGCGTACTCGATAGCCTGATCGATCGTCATGACCTCCGCCAGGGCAGCCTGTCCCGCCGTAAGAAGAAATAGAGACAGGCAAGCGCATGCGGCGCATATCAGCTTTCCACGAAGCAATACCTTCATCGTTCGTCCTTCACCTTAAGCATAATCTGTTTTTATACCGGCAGCAGACTGCGCGGATCGTCACTCCGCGTCGGAGTGGACCTGATCCAGTTCCACGAGGCTAAGCTTGGCAGCCAGGTCATCGAGGAACTCGCGCATCGCGCCTATCTTGAGCAGCATAAATCCGTGCTTTGCAGGGTGACCAAGCAGTACGAGCTTGTCACCTGTGTGGATATCCAGCTTCTTCCTTACTTCCGCCGGGATCACGATCTGTCCTCGCTCACCGACATTCACGGTTCCAAAGATGTCGTCCAGGCCGGGCTTCACGGGTTCAGCCAACACATTCACCTCTTTCAGAGGCGTATGAAATTTCACGCACTTCAGACGCCAGTGCGATTATAGCCAGGCCTGCCGGGGTTGTCAATACCAGAGCCGGAGATTCCTGCGCCTTGATGCCGGGCAGACAGATGGCAGGCAACTCCTCCGGCCCCCGGCGCATCGTTGCGTAAGCCCATCCGATATGCTATAATCACGCAGTGTTTATGCGAGTCTCAGCGCCTTGAGAAGCGTCTCCAGGCACTGAAACGCGCATCCGCGAAGTCAATGAGAGAATGGGAGGAGTCATCGCTTGATAGATACCAGCGATTTCCGAAACGGGTTATCAATCATCGTTGATGGTGATATCTACACTATAGTGGATTTTCAGCACGTGAAGCCGGGCAAGGGCGGAGCGTTCGTTCGAAGCAAGCTCAAGAACGTCAGGACCGGCGCGGTCATAGACAAGACCTGGCGCGCCGGTGAGAAGATGGAGCAGGCCATCCTGGAGCGCCGGACCATGCAGTTCCTGTACAGCATGGACGGCGAGTACCACCTGATGGACAACGAGACCTTCGATCAGATCTCGGTCGAGAAGGCCGCGTTCGGTGAAGCCGTGAAGTACCTCAAGGAGAACCAGGACGTCAGCGTGCTGACTCACAACGGCAACGTGATCGGCGCCGAGCTTCCGATCACCGTCGAGCTGGAGGTCATCGAGACCGATCCGGGTGTCCGCGGCGATACGGCTTCCGGCGGTTCCAAGCCTGCCACACTCGAGACCGGCGCGGTCATCCAGGTTCCGTTCTTTATCAACGTGGGCGACAAACTCAAGGTAGATACACGCACCGACGCCTATCTGGAGCGAGTCAAGTAAGTTCCGACATCTTATCTGACATCTCCCTGGAGGATTCCAGATGAGTGCTAGAGGATCGGGCAGAAGCCGTCCCTTCAGGATTCCTGAAGCGGTCTACACCCTCATCGAGAGGATGTTCGTCTGGGGTGGGGCTGCGTTCGTCATCGGTCTGGCGTACGTGGCCTGGGGTATACTCAGCGGCCGCATCGGCGAGGCTATGCACCTTTCCGCGGCGGAGCGCTTCCAGATCACGAAGATCGTCATCTTTGCCTGCAAGATCCTGGCCTACGGTGGGATCGCGTGCATCATCGGCGCGGCGGCCAGGTTCTACTACGAAGAGGTTCTCGGGTATCTGTTGCTGATCGCCGGAGCGGCGCTCTACTGGGGGTCAGCCGTTGTGGCAGGGCCGCACATCCAGGGCATGAGTCCTAAGGTGGCGGAGTTGGCGGTGTTCGCCATCAAGCAACTCCAGACCGTAGGCACCATCGCTCTGGCGCTGGCGGTGCCGTTCATCCTGATGGATCTATGGGCGAAGCTCAGAGGCATCAGTCGGTCACCGAAGGTGGAAACGCCTCAGGCTCCCGCAAAGGTGAGCGAAGCACCGACGAGCCGCCTCTACCTGTTCTGCTGGCAGATGCCCTACTGCCGTGATTATCTGCGCAAGGTCTGTACGGCATACGATCAGCGCAAACCCTGCTGGCGCATCAAGAGCGGCTGCTACTGCGACGAGAACATGATCCTGAAGGTCCTGCAGAGGAGCAGCACGAGCAAAATCTCCGGCTTCGACCAGCGGTACAGCAGCGCCAGCATCGGTCTGGCGAAGAACCTGACGCCCGCGCAGAAACGGGAGCGCTGCAGGCAGTGTTTCCTGTACATCGAGCACCAGAAGCAGAAGTACAGGATGATCAGTCCACTCGCTTTTCCTGCCGTCATCTTCCTGATGTGGGCCTATCTGAAGCCGGTCAAGGAACTGCTTGCGAAGGCGCTGAAGTTGACCGACGAGTTCGCCGGAGTGGTCTCATTCGGACCGGCGCCCGATCAGGTGATCGGCAACGCCTGGATCGATGCGACCACCACGAGCGGCATAGTGGAGTGGCTGTTCATCATCTGCATAGGCATGATCCTGTTGAGCTACGTGCTCCGGGCGATAGAGTTCGCGGTGTTCGATCTGAAAGTCTAGGATGAACCGTTGACCCCTCCGGGATATGTTCCGGTATACGCTCCTGCTCGCACTCGAATGGGAGCAATGACAAGACTGTGAAGCGGTGAAGGTATGCAAATCGAGGAAATCGAGCAACTGGTCAGCATAGTCCGCGGAGCACGGATCTCCGAGCTTACGGTGTCCGTCGATGGATCGACCGTCCGGCTGCGCAAGCCGCTGCCCAGGGTACAGCCGGCCTCCGCGGGTCACGCGGCGCGCCCCGCCGGGAAGCCTGCGTCCGCCGCGGCTGAGGCCAAGCCGACAGAGCCGGCCGCAGCCGAGTCGTTCGTCATCGCTCCCATGGTCGGGATCTTCCACAGCGCCGGCAAGTCGATGGCTCCCGGAGTCACCATCAAGGCAGGGCAGTCGGTCGGCGCGATCGAATCCATGAAACTGATGAATGATGTCATCTCGGACCGGGATGGAGTCATCGCCGAGGTCCTGGTGGAGGACGGCGTTCCCGTGGAGTACGGGCAGCCGATCTTCCGACTCGAAGTCGCATAGCTCAACAAGGAGGTCAGCCGTGTTCAGAACGCTCAGAGACAGACGTGGCCAGTGGGCGATCATCGAGATCCTTGTAGTCGCAGCCATCATCATTCTCGCGGCATATTTCATCCTTCCGACCTATCTGAGTGGAGCCGGCAAGGGGAAGAACGGCGAGACCGACAGGGTGCATACCCCCGTCGGTCAGGCCGAGAGCGTGGAGTGCAGGAACAACCTGAGTCAACTGCGCAGTGCCATCGAGATGGAGACGCAGTCGAGCGAGACCGGCCGGCCGCCCGCATCGCTCGCGGACCTCGGCCCGAGCATGTCGTCGGTCAGCAAATGTCCCATCTCCGGCAAGGAGTACACCTACGATCCGTCCGGCCGAGTCTCGTGTGCGACGCCGGGGCATGAGCAGTATTGATGGTTCATGGCTGATGGTTGCCGACGGAGGGCCGGTCAACCATCAACCATCGACCAACCACCGGAGCACTGAATGTTCAAGAAAATCCTGATTGCGAACCGCGGCGAGATCGCAGTACGAGTGATCCGCGCCTGCCGGGAGTTGAAGATCGCCACGGTGGCGGTCTATTCCCAGGCCGACGCGGATTCTTTGCACGTGCGCTTGGCCGACGAAGCCGTCTGCGTGGGGCCGCCGTCGAGCAAGGACAGCTACCTCAACGCGCCAAACATCATCAGCGCCGCCGTCGTGACAGGCGCCGATGCCATCCATCCCGGATACGGCTACTTCTCCGAGGTCCCGAGCTTCGCCGAGGCCTGCGAGGCCTGCAAGATCAAGTTCATCGGTCCGAAGCCCGCCTGCATCGAGAGGATGGGCGACAAGGCCAAAGCCCGCGAGATGATGATCGCTGCCGGGGTCCCCGTCGTTCCGGGCACGAAGGGCATACTCCAGAACGAGCAGGAAGCCTTCAAGCTGGCAGCGAAGATGGGCTACCCGGTCATGATCAAGGCATCGTCGGGCGGCGGCGGCAAGGGCATTCGCCTCGTGCAGAACGAGGAAGAGCTCTCCCGCGTCCTGAAGATCGCCCGCACCGAGGCCGAGGCCGCGTTCGGAAACCCGGACGTCTACATGGAGAAGTTCCTCGTGGAGCCGCGTCACATCGAGGTGCAGATCCTCGCGGACGAGCATGGCCATGTCATCCATCTGGGCGAGCGCGAATGCTCGATCCAGAACCAGCGCCACCAGAAGATGCTCGAGGAGGCGCCGTCGATCGCGGTCAGCCCGAGTCTGCGCGCTAAGATGGGTGAGGCTGCGGTGAAGGCCGCGCGCGCCGTCGGATACTCGAATGCCGGCACCGTCGAGTTCCTCCTCGATTCGAAGAACAACTTCTACTTCATGGAGATGAACACCCGCATCCAGGTCGAGCACCCGGTCACCGAGCTTGTCACCGGACTCGATCTGCTGAAGGAGCAGATTCGGATCGCCGAGGGCGAGAAGCTCACGCTCAACCAGAAGAACGTGCGCATCAACGGCCACTCGATCGAGTGCCGCATCACCGCCGAAGACCCGGACAAGGACTTCGCCCCCTCGTCCGGCCAGATCGAGGAGATCATCCTCCCCGGCGGCCTAGGTGTTCGTCTCGATACGCACATCTACCCCGGGTATGTCGTGCCGCCGTACTACGATTCCCTGCTCGCCAAGCTGATCGTGTGGGGCCGGGATCGCGACGAGGCTATCGGCAGGATGTCCCGCTGCCTGTCGGAGTTCCACATCGGTGGACTGAAGACGAATATCTCGTACCATCAGAAGATCATGTCCAACGCGTATTTCCGACGAGGTGAGCTGTCGACCAGCTTCATCAAGCGATGCATGGGAAACGGGAACGGGTAGAATACCCATCGGGCGCGTGTTGCAGTTTGGTAGGTCATGGGCACAAAGAGCAGAAGAGCAGCCAGAGAACTCGCTATCAACGTTCTCTATCAGATCGATGTGGCGCATGTAGAGCCGGAGGAAGCGCTGCAGACCGCCATCGAGAACACCGAGTTGGATGATGCGGCCGCTGAGTTTGCGCGCGTTCTGGTGGAAGGTACCCTCAGCCACATTCAGGAGATCGACGACGTACTCAAGCGGCTCTCCGTGGGCTGGGAACTTCAGCGCCAGCCGGCCGTGGACCGCAACATCCTGCGCATGGCGATTTTCGAGATATGCCACCTCGACTACATTCCCGCCAGTGTCTCCATCAACGAGGCTGTTGACCTGGCCAAGAAGTACAGCACCGCCGAGTCCGGCCGCTTCGTGAACGGAGTTCTCGGAGCACTCGCGCGCGAGCTGGACATCCAACCGGAGGCTGAGTGATATGGCAGCATTGATACTTGACGGTTCTGCAACGGCCAGGACGATCCGCGAGGAGATCAAGGCCGGCGTGGCCGAACTGATCGAGACGACAGGCGTGACTCCGCACCTTGCGGTAGTGATCGTCGGGGAGGACCCGGCATCCAAGGTCTACGTCAACATGAAGAGGAAGGCCGCGGTCGCCGCGGGGATGCTCTCCACGGTCCATGAACTCCCGGAGAACTCCTCGCAGGAGCAGGTCGTGGAGATCGTCCGGACGCTGAGCGCCGATCCGAATATCCACGGAGTCATGGTTCAGCACCCGGTTCCGAAGCATCTGGACGAGCAGGCCATTCTCGATTCCGTGTCGCCGGACAAGGATGTGGACGGCATCAGCCGTCACAGCCTGGGGAGCCTGATGACCGGCGATCCGATGTTCGTCTCCGCGACTCCCGCCGGGATCATCGAGCTTCTCGACCGGTATGACCTCCCCATAGAGGGCAAGCATGCGGTCGTCGTCGGCAGGAGCATCATCCTCGGCAAGCCGGTTGCGCTGCTCCTCCTGAATCGACATGCGACCGTGACCATATGCCACACCCGGACCCGTGATCTTGCCGAAATGACCCGCCAGGCGGACATCCTCGTAGCGGCGGTCGGCAAGCCGGAGATGATCACCGGCGATATGGTCAAGGAGGGCGCCATCGTGATCGATGCCGGCTACAACAAGGTCGAAGGGCGCGACAAGGATGTCGGCGACGTCGACTTTGCGTCGGCCGAGCGGAAGGCGTCGGCGATCACCCCGGTCCCCGGAGGCGTCGGCCCGATGACCATTACGATGCTGCTTTCGAACACTCTCAAGGCCGCCCGCCGCTTGGCGGGGGTAGGGTAGTTCACCGAACGGATGCTGGTCAACTGCGTAGGGGCGGGGACCTCCCGCCCTTCGTTGCGTTAGGGGTCGCAGACCGTGGATCTTCAGGAATATCTGTCTGACAAATGCCGGATCATCGACGGCGCGCTCGATGAGTACCTTCCGCCGGAGGACCGCTTCCCCGAAGTGATCCACCGCGCGATGCGTTACAGCGTCATGAACGGTGGGAAGCGGCTCCGGCCGACGCTGACCCTCGCCGCGTGCGAGGCAGTCGGCGGCGATTCCGGCAAGGCGCTCCCGACCGCCTGCGCCATCGAACTGATCCACGCATTCTCCCTGATCCACGACGACCTCCCCGCGCTCGATAATGATGACTTCCGCCGCGGGAAGCCGACCAGCCACAAGGTCTTCGGCGAGGCGATGGCGGTCCTTGCGGGCGACGCGCTGCTCGCCCTCGCCTTCGAGACGATCTCCGGCCGCACGAGCGGAGTCCCGGCTGAGACGCTGCTGCGAGTGATCAACCGTGTGGCGGCCGCCACCGGCTCCGAAGGGATGATCATCGGTCAGGTGGTGGACATCGAGTCGGAGGGGAAGCGGATCGATCTCGACACGCTGAGGTTCATCCACAGCCGCAAGACCGGCGCCCTCATCGAGGTGTCGGTGGTCTGCGGCGGGATACTCGGCGGCGCGTCGGAGGCTCGGTTGGAGGCGCTCAGCGTCTACGGCAAGCGGATCGGCCTCGCGTTCCAGATCGCCGATGACATCCTCGATCTGGTCGGCGACTCGGAGAAGCTCGGGAAGACCGTCGGAAGCGATCTTCGAAAAGAGAAGGCGACTTACCCCTCCATCCTCGGCCTGGAGAGGTCGAGGGAACTGGCGCAGACCGCCGTTAGCGAGTCCCTCGATGCTCTCCGTGACTTCGATGACCGCGCCGACCCACTCCGCGCCATCGCACGGTTTGTGGTCGAGAGGGAGATGTAGGGCGTCCGGTCTCCCCCTCATCAAGGGGGACCGCACGAGCGCATTTCGTACATCGAATTCCGCCATGTAGGAGCGGCTTCCCAGCCGCGATCAAGTCATGTAGGAGCAGCTTCCCAGCCGCGATCAAGCCATGTAGGAGCAGCTTCTAGCTGCGATCGCACCACGTAGGAGCAGCTTCTAGCTGCGATCGCGGCTGGAAGCCGCTCCCACATGGGGGATTGGAAGCCGCTCCTACGATACACCGGTTCATCGCGGCTGGGAAGCCGCTCCTACAACACTCTTCCGGGGTCTACTTCTTCTGCAGCGCCTTCACCCGCGCCTGAGCATGCTCTAGATCCGCGCCCTTCAGACCCAACTTGATCGCACGCTGGTAGCACACCTGTGCCGTCTTCGGCATCGGCACTCGATCGGCCGCCTGCGCCCTCGACAGCCAGTAGCCGGGGTTGTCCGGGTCGAGGTTCGTCAGCCGCTGAGCCATCTTGTACTCATCCCTCGGGCGTCCGGCCTCGCGGTACTTGACCATCAGGTTCGTGATCGTGACCACGCTTGTGGGGAAGCCCAGGAGCTTGGCCTCAAGGCCGGCGATATCGATATCGAGCGTGCCGTCCGCGTAGTACATGCTGTTTCCGAGAGCCGGCGGCTCAGATGCCGGGGAGAACCGACCGTCGGTTGTCTCCCCTGTGGCCTTGCCCTCCCTACGCTTAGCCCTGAGTCTGCCGATGGACGGCGCTTCCGCAGCCGGAGCGGGCGATGCATGCGGATCGTGCAGATGGACCTGCGACCCACCCAGCGGCGCCTGATTGAGGCTGCGGGCGATCTGCTCTCTGCTATCACGTTTCATCGTGACATAGTCCGAAGCCCCATTATCCAGCAGGGCCGACGGCGTCTCTTCGGTCACGACGCCGTGCCCTGCGGACTTCGGTTCGCCGGCCGAGCCGGGAGCAGTCTTGTCCAGAGACTCGCCTCTCGCCGGCTTGCCAATGCTGTTGACCTCGCGGTCATGCCGATTCCGCTCGGGAGACAGGACCTTCGTCTTCGCCGACACTCCATTCGTCTTGCCCGCCTCTTTCGATCGTTCCGCCTTCGCGGCCGGAGCAGGCTTCTTCGAGAGAGTGTCGTCCGCCTGAGGAGCTGCCAGTCTCATTTCCGGTGTCTCGGCGAAAGGCAGTGCCTTCTCCGCTCGGTGCTCCTGCGTGGACTTGGACGCCACAGGGATCTCGACTCTGCGCTCCATCATGCGCCACATCCCCGCTCCGGCGACGGCGACGAGCAGCAGCCCGGCCATCGCTCCCGAGTAGGCTTGAAGCCTCGACACCTGCCACCACGGTCTTCGTGCGGGCTCTTTGGTGATCTCCGCCAGCACCCGGCTGCGTAGATCGACCGCGGGCTCCATCGCGGGATAGTCGAGCTGCTTGAGGACATCGACCGTGCACGTGAGCGACCGAAGCTCCCGGGCGCACGACTCACATCCGACCAGATGCCGCTCGATCGAGGCCGACAGCTCCTCGGGAAGCGAGCCCTCAGTGTAAGGTATCAGCAGTTTTCGGAACTTCGCGCACTTCATATCATGACCCCTGTTCGAGCCAGCACAGCTCCTTCTGCAGTTTCTTGCAGGCATAGTGCAGGCGGGACCACACGGTCCCAACCGAGCACTTGAGCGCAGCCGCAATCTCATCGCAGGAGTATTGCTCGAAATAGTGCATCACCACGACGATCCGGTGCTTGTCCGGCAGAGAATCGACCGCCTTGCGGACGGCCTCCATGCGCTGCTTGTCCCGCAACGCGTCCATCGGGGATGGTTCATCGTCAGTTCTCATGATCGATTCCAGGCCAGTAGACGGGTCGTCTATCGAGACTGTGCTCTGCCGCTTCATCCTGTTCAGCCGCTTCAAAGTCGTGTTTACCGTGATCGTGTGCAGCCACGTCGTGAACTTGGCATCCCGCCGGAAGCTCCCGATATGCCTGTAGGCGGAGACGAACACATCCTGGGCCAGATCATCGACGTCATCCCGGCTTGCGACCATACGCGAGATGATCCCGTAGACCATCCGCTTGTGGCGGTCCACCAGTTCCCCGAATGCGGCGGTATCTCCCGACTGGGCGCGAAGCACCAGGTCGAGGTCCGAATCGCCGTCCAGGATGCCTCTATTCGCCGTCTCCACCTCGGCCTGTCGGCCAAGGCGGGTGGTCAGGTCAGCTTCCCGTGCTGGATTGTTCATGAGCGCTCGAATGTGGATCTGTGCATTGGGTCCGGGTTGTACTTTCCCGGCCAATGTAGCAGATTCACGCCGGGTCTGCAAATCAGTCCGATAGCTTAGACCCGGCGAGTGTGTGGAACCTTCAAAACGAGGTGTGGCGCAGGGGATGTGGGTTGGGATAGCGGATCAGTGGAACAACGGATACTCGTTACTCCACATGATTGCCGGATGTATCCCAAAGCTCCTGCAGGAGCGGCTTCCCAGCCGCGAATGCCCACGCAACGCCACCAATTCGGGGATTGGAATCCCCTCCCACAGGGTGTGATCCAGGATCTACGGCAGCCTCAGGAGCGTCCTCTTCCTGGTCTCGAGGTACGCTTCGGCGTACTTCACGCCGGCTTCCGCGCCCCAGATGGCTGCCATCGCACGATATCGCTCCTCGGCGACCTTCGGAAACTGCGATTCGTGGATAATCCGAACCGCGATCTTGTCCTCCATCAGGTCCGTCACGTCGAGGAAGAAATCCGGCTGGACCTGACGGTTCGCGACGAAGTAGTAGAGCGATTTCACGTGATGATGAGGCACTGTCGGGAGGGTGAGCTCGTTCCCCGCGAGGCGAACGGCCTCGGTCACGATCCGTGAGGTCGTCTGGTGGTCGGGATGCCACGTATCGACGCCGTGGGTTATCACGATCTTCGGCCGGTACTGGCGGATGATGGTTGCCACCCGGAGTATCGTGTCATAGTTATACGTCAGTTCGGAGTCCTCGTAGTCGAGCCAGTAACCCTCGGCTCCGAGGATATGCAGGGCGGCCTTGGCCTCCTCCCGCCGAACCGCGATCACCTTCTCGTGATCGGGTGTGTCCGGGAGCGACCAGCCCTTTGAGCCGTTTGTCATCCACACCACTACGGCCCACTCGCCCTGCCTCGTCTCACGCAGGATCGCGCCGGCGCACTGGGCCTCATCGTCCGGATGTGCCACTATACACATCAGTTTGCACTGGCGTCTTCTGGTCATAGTCAGCCTCGTCCTCCCGATTGTAGGAGCAGCTTCCCAGCCGCGATCCCATGTCGTAGGAGCAGCTTCCCAGCCGCTCCTACGACGAATGCGTCGGGATGTCTGAGCGCATCTCAAGACCGTTGTAGGAGGGGATTCCGATCCCCGAATTGGTGGCGTTACGTGGGCATTCGCGGCTGGAAGCCGCTCCTACAGGGCGGTATTCGACTTGTGAGATACGCTTCGGTTACTTGCTGCCGAACCCGGAGATGCCCCACAGCTTGGCGATTCTCTTCGGGATATCGGTGTTGTCGAGCACGCCGGAGAAGAGCTCCGCGCCCGGCCCCTCGGCCAAGACCGGCACGTTGCATCCGGAGTGGCCCTTTGTCGTCCACGAGCACTTGAACTTGTCGTTGCTGCCCTTGTCCGGGTAGATGAGCGTCAGGCCGCCGGTCTCATGGTCGGCGGTCACGACTACGAGAGTGTTACCATCTTTGCGGGCAAACTCAAGCGCCTTCGCGACGGCTGCGTCGAAGTCGAGTAGATGAGTGATCGTGCCGGCCGCATCATTGTTGTGCGCTTGCCAGTCGATCTGGCCGCCCTCGACCATCATGAAGAAGCCGTCCTTGTCCTGGGACAGAAGCTCTATGGCCTTGGACGTCATGTCGGCGAGCGGCGGGACGGGACCGGCGGCGCTGAGCGAGCCCATTTCGAACAGGCCGAGCAGCTTGCCGGACTTCACCGCTTTCATCTCCTCAGGGGTGTTGGCGACGGTGTAACCGAGTTTCTTCGCCTCGGCGAGGAGGTCTCGCTCATCGGCGCGCTTGCTGCCTTCCTGAGACTTCGGCATGAAGTAGTATCTTCCGCCGCCCATCAGGACGTCGATCTTCCTGTCGAGGAACTGAGGGGCGATTCCGGCCTCGTCCGCGCGGGCATCTACGTGTGAGCCGAACGCTGCCGGTGTCGCGTGGGTGATCGTCACGGTAGTCAGCAGGCCGGTCGCCTTGTTCTTCGCGGCGGCGGCCTCCAGGATCGTTTGAACGCTCTTGCCGTTCGGAAGGGTGCTGATCATGCCGTTATCCGTCTTGTATCCGGTTGCGAGCGCGGAGCCGGCAGCCGCGGAGTCGGTCACGGTCGCATTGGCGGAATGCGTCTTCGCAAAGCCACCGTACTTCATCGAATCCATAGCCAGCGCCCCGTTACCATCGGCGAGCGAGAGTCGCGCGAGCGTCACCTGGGGGAAGCCCATGCCGTCGCCGATCATCAGAATCACGTTCTTGGGGGCCGCGGCCAGGGCGGCGGTAGCGAGCACCATCAGCGCGATGAGTGCGAGTAGGACTGTTCTGCGATTGATCATGTTCGTCTCCTGACCATTGGTTCGGTATGCCCGACGGGACGGCCCAGGGGTGGGGCAGGTTCGCTCGTCGGTTACTTCACAGTTACCGCCGACCTGTCGTGATTCCTTCGGCGGCAAGCAAAAAGGGTGAGAGGAGCGTCCTCTCACCCTTTCATACGTCGGAACCAGTCTCTGTGTTCTGGGTTATCGCTACTTAGGGCGCCGCTCGGGCGATCCCATCAGATAGGTCGGTCGGGTCGGGCACTTCTGCCAGCCGCCGGTGACTCCGCAGCCAGTCGTCCCGCACTGGCCCATGCTCATGCACATCGGGCCGAGCAGATCAGCCTTCTCCGCGAGAATCTTCTGCTGCTCGGGAGTCAGAACCGCCTTCACCTCGAGCAACTGCTTGGCGCCCTCCCGTATCAGTCCGTTCTGTAGGCTGGCGATCTCGTCCGCCTTCGCCGCTATCAGGCTCTCGGAGGGGTTGTCCTCGATGACCATCCTGGCGAACTCAGCGCGCTTCGCCTTCAGTTCGGCGAGGACCGGGGCCTGATCGTCCATGAAGCTCTTGTATGCCGCCGATACCTTCGCATCCTGCTCCGGCGTCAGGCTCAGCGCCTCCTTGAGGATGCCCGGCTTCGGGCACGTCATCCGATCCGTGGTAACGGTCGCGGGCGTGAAAGGACACGGCTTGTCCGACGTCCTCTGCTCCTTCGGGCAGCAGGACGGCTTGGACGACATAGCGCCGGTCCAGTCGAGGGCGCCTGCAGCCAGTACGATGGCGGCTGCTGCCACGAGCGTAAGCGCCCCCAGTGTTACTTTCCTTCTCACTACTACAGGTTCTCCTTTCAAACACCGACGCGTGTCGGGAACACCGGAAAAGCTCTGCGCCGGTTCGAGGCCTGCCATTCTGTATTATCGGTAGAAATGAGTGCTCTTCCTATGGACTGGCAGCCGGCGCTCACACTATACTAGACGACGAAGCTCATCAGAAGTTCCAAATCGCCTGAGCCGGAGGAATTCGGGGTCGATACACGTAAGCTACCGATGTAGATTCTCCGCTCCGGCTCCATCCGGTTCGCAGCGAGGTAGTATGAAGCGCGTCGTCAGCGTCAGTCTCGGTTCCCCAAAGGGTGATTTTCGGACCTCCGCGACCCTGCTCGGCCAGGAGGTCGAGATATCGCGCGTCGGTACGAACGGCGATCTCCGCAGGTACGCCGAACTCGTGCGTGAGCTCGACGGCAACGTCGATGCCATCGGCCTCGGCGGCATCGATCTCTACCTCTACGCCGGCGACCGTCGATACACGATCCGTGACGCGGCCAGACTCGCCGCCAACGCGAAGGTGACTCCGGTGGTGGACGGCAGCGGGCTCAAGAACACGCTCGAGCGCGAGACCTTCGAATGGATTCAGCGCGAAGGCGTCATGGACTTCTCCGACAAGAAAGTCCTGGTCGTCTGCGGCGTCGATCGGTTCGGCATGGCCGAGTCCGCCGCGCGACTCGCAAGGTCGGTGGTCTTCGGCGATCTGATGTTCAACTGTGGCGTGCCGATCCCGATCAAGTCCTACGGAGGGCTGATGCTCGTCGCCCGCACGTTCCTGCCGATGGTCTGCCAACTGCCGTTCAAGTGGATCTATCCCACCGGCAAGAAGCAGGAAGAGACCGCGCCGAAGCACGAGAGCTACTTCCGATGGGCAGACGTCGTTGCCGGCGACAACAAGATCATCGCGCGGTTCATGCCTCCTCCCGAGTCCGGCGCGCTTGATGGAAAGCTCGTGATCACGAACACGCTCACCGGCGAGGAGATCGAGAAGCTCCGCGAGCGCGGGGTGAAGAAGGTCGTCACCGGCACCTGGGAACTCCAGGGCCTCGGCGGCCGCACTCCCGGCACCAACGTGATCGAGGGGATACTCATCGCGCTGTCCGGGAAGCGGCCCGAGCAGATGACCACGTCCGACTACCTCGATCTGCTCCATCAGCTCGACTGGAAGCCGACCGTGCGGGAGTTGCGGTAACACGCCGCGGTTCTCCCGATGTAACATCCCGATCATCCCCGACGTCCCATTGTTGTAGCTGATTCCACGAGCGTATTCCATAAGTCGCGTTCCGCCCTCCTACAACGGTTTTGAAAACCGCTCACATTGATTTGAAGGCTTCCAGCGCATCCGGGATCAGAATACGCGTAACGCCATCCACGGCAGGGCCCGCCGGCCTTGCCCATCAGGAGGTCTGATCTACCATGAACAGAGATAGCTTGCCAAGGAGAGCGCTCTTTCTCCTCGGGATATTCGTCATCACCTGCATCGCGGCAGCCAGGTATGGGACCGCGCGCGCCGAGACGGATGGTCTCATGGCGCCCGGAGTCGGCAGATGCGGCGAACTGCAGATCGTCGGCCCGGACGGCCGGGTGACGAGCGCGTGTCCGCTCAAGCACACCTCGGTCACCGCCGATATCCCCGGGTGCTGCGCGAGGGTCAAGGTCACCCAGGAGTTCGTCAACCCGACCGGCGACAAGATCGAGGCTGTCTACGTCTTCCCGCTGCCGGACAATGCCGCCGTTGACTGGATGGAGATGCAGGTCGGCGGGCGCACCATCCGCGGCGAGATCAAAGAGCGCGAGGAGGCGAAGCGGATCTACGAGCAGGCGAAGGACAAGGGCCACGTCGCCGCCATCCTCGATCAGGAGCGCCCGAACATCTTCACTCAGTCCGTTGCCAACATCATGCCCGGCGAGAAGGTGACCGTCATGATCAGCTACCTCCAGGTGCTCGACTACGAGGCCGGCTACTACGAGTTCGTGTTCCCCATGGTCGTCGGCCCGAGGTACATGCCCGGCGATCCGACCGGCCGGTCCGGCTCCGGCATGGCTCCTGACACCGATCAGGTCCCCGACGGATCGAGGATCAGCCCGCCGATCACGCCCAAGGGTATCCGCGCGGGCCACGATATCTCGATCGAGGTCAAGATCGACTCCGGCACACCGATCGCCGACATCGAGTCGAAGCAGCACCAGATCAACGTCAAGCGCAGCGGCAAGACCGGCGCCGTCGTGACGCTCAGGCAGAACAGCACCATCCCGAACAAGGACTTCATCCTGCGATACAGCGCCGGAGGAAAGCAGATACAGACCGGCCTGCTGGCGCATACCCGCGCCGAGGGTGACGGCTTCTTCACGCTGATCGTCGAGCCGCCTCCCGTGCCGCAGACGTCCATGATCATCCCTAAGGAGATGATCTTCGTCATAGATGCGTCCGGCTCGATGATGGGCGAGCCGGTCGAGAAGGCCAAGGAGACAATGGCCCTCTGCATTCGGCAGATGAATCCATACGATACCTTCCAACTCATGTCGTTCTCGAACGACGTAACCAAGTGCTTCGACAAGCCGCAACCGAACACGCCGGACAACCAACTCGTGGGACTTACGTTCCTGCGCGACCGCATGGGCAGCGGCGGCACCGAGATGATGAAGCCGCTCATGGAGGCGCTCACTCCGCCGCCGGACCCGGAGCGCGTGCGGATCGTTTGCTTCATGACGGACGGTTACGTCGGCAACGACATGCAGGTCCTCGATGCCATCAAGCAGAACCTCGGGCAGGCCAGGATCTTCGCATTCGGTGTCGGGACCAGCGTGAACCGCTACCTCCTCGACAACATGGCGAAGATCGGGCGGGGTGCGGTCGAGTACGTCACCCTGGGAGAGCCGGGCAGTGAGGCCGCAAACCGGTTCAGCGACCGCATCGGCAATCCGCTGCTCACCGACATCAGTATCGACTGGGGGAACCTGGCGGTCAGCCAGATCTACCCCGAGAACCTGCCGGACTTGTTCAGCGCGAAGCCGCTGATCGTGAAGGGCCGCTATTCCAAACCCGGCTCCGGCAAGATCACCATCCGGGGCAGGCACGGCGAGGACGCTTGGAGCCGGACGATCGATGTCAACCTTCCCGCCAGTGAGTCCCGCCATGCTGCTCTGTCGACCCTGTGGGCACGTGAGTGCATCGACCAGCTTATGGAGCAGGACCTCGCCGGCATCCAGTCGGGCAATCCCGATCCCGCCATCAAGGACTCGATCATCCATACGGCGCTCAACTTCGGGCTGATGAGCCAGTACACGTCGTTCGTCGCTGTCGAGGAGAAGATCGTCACCCAGGGCGGCAAGCCGGTCAAGATCGCCGTTCCGGTCGAGATGCCTGAGGGAGTGGAGTACGATGGCATCTTCGGGACGGTCCTGAAGGACAGGCCACGCGGCACGCCGAGCGGGCTCACGGCCAGACGCACGCTCGGCCCGGGGATGACGAAGGTACTGGACCGCTATGGTGGCGGAGTCGCTTCGTCGAGCGCCGGGGCGCCCCTCACATCCTCGATGCCCTCGTCGTCATACTATGACGTCCGTTCCCGTGAAGCATCGGTCTCCGCATCCATTCGTTTGGACCCGGAGTTGGAGAAGCTGATGGATGCCTGGAAGAAGGACGGCAGGGCGCCCAGGGACTGCAAGGCCAGGATCGACAAGGGACGCGCGCAGGTTATGATCTGGGCATCTTCCGTCACCCCGGAGGATCTGAAGAAGCTCAAGGACCTCGGCTGCGAGATCAGGACATCGTCCGCGGCGTCGAAGGCGGTCCTCGCCTGGGCGCCGATAGAGAAGCTGAAAGAGATCTCTGAACTGGCGTTCGTGCAGAGCGTCCGGATTCCCGAATACGGCGGGGGGAAGACCGCCAAGTAAGGCCGCTTCGAATCCTCCTCCCATACCGGGCGGGGTCTGCGCGGACCCCGCCCGGTCATTTGGTTCTTTTTCACTTCCCTGTTGACAAAACCCCTTTATCCAGATAGAGTTTGACTGCTAGCCATGAACGAGACAGCGGTCCGCCGTCTCAGCAAAGGGGGTCTCGACATGCTCCACCGCACCATGCTTACGTGTGCCATTCTGCTCTTCTGCGCCTCGACCTGCTCAGCAGGCGTTCCGTTCAGCGACAACTTCGACGACGGGAAACCGGATCCTCCGTGGCAGGTCCGTTGCTCGGAGGGGAACGAGATCGCCATCCGCGACGGGGCCGTCGAGATCAGCGCCGACTTGAACACCTACGCCCAGATCTCACGACCGCTCGGCGTGGACGGAGTCACCGTCTCGGCGCGGATCAAGCCGTCTGATCCCACCGCGGTGACCTGGTGTACCTCCATTTTCCTCGTCTGGGACGGCGGCAACTGGTGCCAGATGGGCATGATCTCCCAGCCCACCGGTGGGGGCGGCTTCTACGCCGTCGAGACCATCGGCGGGACCACCCACGAGACCTACCTTACCTCGTGCGACCTGGCCGAGTGGAACCATGTCCGCATCCAACTCGGTAACGATTGCATCCGGTACATTGCCAGCACCGACGGCAAGGAATGGAAGTGCCTGCGCTTGATTGCGAGGCCGTCGGAATTCGCCGGAGCGCCGAAGTCGTTCGTGGCCGGCAAGGGATACGGTCGGGGCCAGGAGCCATACGGCCGGTCGGAACTGCTCAACGACTATCCGGACCGCGGCCCGAAGGTCGTCTCCTGGATCGATGACATCGAGATCGCACAGACTCCTCCCTCGTTGCTCACATTCACGGAGGCTGAGCGCAAGGAGAAGGCGGAGGCCAACCTCGATCGGGTCGGCATTATCGAGCTCGCGCGCAAGGCCGATACCTCCTACGAGCGAGTCGTGAAGTATTACCCGCCGATGAAGTACCCGAAGGAGGCCGTCGGAGTCCCCGAGCATCCGGTGGACATATGCGTCGACTACCTCGGCCGACTGCAGCTCAACTACAACACGCCGCTGGTTGCCCGTTTCGAGATCGACGGCGCTCCGTTCGGCGACGAGAAGACCCCGATCTCCCGCAAGCTCCTCGACGGGTGGATTCCGTGCGTCATCCTCAACACCGAGCGCGGCGGAGTGAAGTACGAGCAGACGGTCTTCGGCTGGTCGGAGGGGTTCAGCGCCGATGCGCCGCTCTTCGCCTACGTCAGGCTCCGGGCGAAGGGAGGCAAGTCGCCCCGGAAGGTGGCGCTCGCGTCGGACTCGACCGGCAAGCGGTATGAGTTCGAGATGGCGAAGGAGCTGTGCATCCGAATGCCGTTCCCGGACGCGGATGGGGCGACAGTCATCACCGCCGCGGAGTTCGACCGCACCCTGAAGCAGTACGCCGATTCCTGGCGCAAGGTCATCGCCGTCGGTGAGCGGATCGAGGTGCCGGAGCGGCGGGTCAGGGAAGCGTACAGGGCATGGCTGGCGTACTCGCTGCTCGACGTGGACAACGTCAACGGCTACCCTGAGCCGCACGACGGGACGGGCTTCTATGAGGAGATCTACGGCTACTCGGCCGCGCTCTACTGCATCATGCTCGATATGTACGGCATGCACGATCGGGCCGAGCGGTACCTCGACACGCTCATGCACTTCCAGCAGCCGGACGGCCTCTACACCCAGAACTTCGGCTTGCCCGACACCGGCGGCCTGCTCCTCGCGCTGGCGGAGCACTACAACTATACCGGCGACAAGGCGTGGCTCGCGCGCGTGTCCGACAACATCATCCGTGCCGGTGACTGGCTCATCCGTCGGCGAAACGAGGCCCCGAAGACCGGCGTCACCCGCGGGCTGATCAAGTTCCGTCCCTACTGCGACTATCCGACTCCCGTGTACGACTACTACGCCGATTCCTATTGCGCCGTGGGGCTGGCGAAGGCCGCCGATGCCCTCGGCGCGCTCGGGATGACGGACAAGGCCCGCGAGTTCGGCAGCGAGGCCGTTCGGTATCGCGCCGACATCATGACCTCGATGGAGTCCGCCGTGATCGAGAAGGACGGCATCAAGATGCTCCCCATCGAGCCGGATACCCACCGCCTGCTCAAGGATAGCCACTATACCGGCGGCGATTACTACGGACTCGTCGCGTCCACGATGCTCGAGAACGAGCTTCTGCCCGCAGACGACAAGCGCGCGTGGTGGGTGACGGACCTCCTGGAGCAGAGGGGAGGGCTGATCGCGGGGCTCTGCAAGTTCCAGTCCGGTGGGATCGATCATGCCTACACCTACGGCTATCTCCTGACCCAGTTGAAGCGGAACGATGCGCGCAAGGTGATCCTCGGCTTCTACAGCATGCTGGCGTATGGCATGACTCAGGAGACATACTCAGGGGTCGAGTGCACCAACGTTGTGACGGGGAACAACTACTGGACCCTGCCGCACCTCTACTCGAACACCCAGCAGTTGAAGCTCCTTCGCATGATGCTTCTGCGCGAGGACGAGGGCTCGCTTCTGATCGGCGACGCCGTCCCGCGCGCCTGGCTGGAGGATGGGAAGGTCATACGGGTGATGGAGGCGCCGACGCGCTTCGGCGATGTCTCGTTCACGATCACATCGCGCGTCGAATCAGGCCGCATCGATGTCAGCGTGACTCCGCCGGCGCGTCAATCCCCCGACCGCGTTCGGATCCGCCTGCGCCATCCCGACGAGAAGCCGATCCGCTCCGTCGAGGTGAACGGGCAGCCCCATCGCGGCTTCACGGGCGAGACCATCGAATTGCGGGACGTACGCGAGCCGATCCGCATCGAGGTGAGATACTAGAGCGCATTTCACAGCAGTTGTAGGAGTGGCTTCCCAGTCGCGAATGCCCACGTAGCGCCACGAATTCGCGGCTGGGAAGCCGCTCCTACAACACTCTCCAGACACGCTCCGACCACCGATCACTGGTTACCGGTTACTGATTGCCAGTCACCGTCCCAGCTTGTGTATGCCTGCGTCACCGCCGACCGGGGCCGTCCGGAACTGACTCGCCTTCTGCTGGACGGACTCCGGCAGGAACTCGCGGGCATCCTCGCTGGTAACGCCGTTGGCCTCCGCGGCCTCAGCGAACGATCTCAGGCCTTCCTGGGTCAGCGTATTGACCGACTCGGCCACCTGCGCGTACTCCCGAGCGATCTCCTGGTTCTGCGGATCATCCGCCCATCGGATGATGGTACCGCACGCGCGCTCTCGTGCCGTGAATGATTGGCTGATCTTCTCGATCGCCACCTGGAGCTTGTCTCTGGCCGCCAGGTTGGTAGGTATCGCCAGCTTCTTGTACCTCTCCGCCGCCTCGTGGTTTGCGACTGCCGCCTTGCGGAACGCGCCCTTCACGCTCTCGGCGCTCCCCTCCTGCCTGGAGAACCTCTCCAGTTCCGCGAAGCCCTGCTCATTGAGCTCATCCGCGCTCTGGGCGATCGCAAAGAACTGCTTGCCGAACGCGATGAACTCCTGGCGGTTCGGCGAAGTCTGTGTCGTATCAGCGGGGTTCGGCGCGCGGACCGGTCGATCGAAGAGTCCGGCCGAGAAGGAGATCACGAGCAGGCCGATCACTGCCACGATCGGCACCACGCAGCAGCCCTTCCACGTCCTGGTCGTGTATCGGGATCGAAACCGTTCGTCGTTCTCGTTCATTCCTCATGTCTCCCCCGGAGCCCAAGTGGGGTACATGCCGTCTATACCCATTTGCTCGCATCGGAAGACGCTCTACGGGGGCGAGAAGCGGAGGTGGGAACTACCGAGCGTTCGAGGATGGGCGGGCCGCAGCAGCCCGCCCGCGGAGGAGTCTGATTCCGTCGTCTTGTAGGAGCGGCTTCCCAGCCGCGAATGCCCGCGCAACACCGCGAATTCGCGGCTGGGAAGCCGCTCCTACAAGGGGTGTCGAGATACCTCTATTCGCTTACCAAATCCAACGCGCGAATGCGGAACTGCATCGGCGGGCACTGGTAGACCATCTGCAGCCGTCCGTCGAGCAGCAGGTGGTTTCTGAGGCGCGTGATCGACTTCGAGCCGAGACAGCAGTCGCCGAGCATGATGACCCGGCCGGGGATGTCATCCGGCACGTCGGGCTCCTTGCCGAGGACGATCGTCAACTCGTGGCTGCCGTCGAAGTAGCCGGAATCCTTCAGCTTGTCGAGACCGCGCCGGATGTAGTACTCGCACGAGCGGCAGTACTCGCCGGCGATGATCCTCAGGCCTGGGAACAGCTCGGCATCCAGCACGACGTCGGGCCGCCTGAACGGCCTGCGCACGCTCTCGATGCTCTCTCCGACGACCTGGATCGCCGACAGGTCCGCGACTCCGAGACCCTGCTCGTGCGCCACGCGGTTGATGTCGATCTCCATCGGATCGAAGCCGATGACTGCGCTCGCGACCGCATCGACGGCTACGACGTCCCGGCCGGCAAAGATCAGGTTCATCGGCACGGGCGTTCCCTCTTCGGCATGATCGCCCTCGAGGCCGGTGACGCCGTCCATGACGGTCAGATCGGGCTTGCGAACGCGCAGGAAGTCGGTCAGCTTCTCCGGCAGGGCAGGGTAGCTGTGGCCGAACAGCTTGTCGTCGTCGGAGATGACGCCGTGCAGGTTCTTGATCCCGAGAGTGACGAGCGTGAGGCTGTGGATCTTCAGGACCGGCATGTCGATGAAGACGTCGGCGTCGAGCGCGATCTTCGGAATGTTGACCCGCTTGAGCACCAGCCCATCGGGGACATCGACCACGATCCGCTCGGCCTCCTCGAAGAAGAGCATCTTCCCGCCGGCCGCCTCGACCGCCTGCGTCATGCCGACGAACTCGGAGCAGGCGCGGGTGGTGTTGTTGGCCTTGCGGTACTTGGCGGTCGATATGCTCCTCCCTTCGCCCACGATGACCTCTCCGGCGCCGAGTTCGAGGGCGACCGTCACCATGGCGGCGACGACGCGCGGGTCCGTGGTCAGCGGCGCAGGGCTCGGGCAGAAGATGTTCGGTTTGAGCAGGACTCTGTCACCCTGCTTGATGAGCGGTTGGTCGCCGGATGCGGAACGGACCGCACGGCGCACGGCGTCCAGGATGCTGTCGGGGCAAGCGGGCGAGTTGACTCGCTCGATGGAAACGGTGGTACTCATAGTCTCTCCTACTGAATCTTCGGTCCGGATCCGCAGTGAACGCCTGCCGCGGCGTTCAGTGGGTGCAGACCTACACCAACGGAGCGGGACGGCGACCGCTCCCTACGTCTCTTTGTCGTGTTGGTTGTGGGCTGAGGCAGCGGGATATTCCCTACAGCCGGCTCTTGAACCAGTCGATCGTGGCGCTCAGACCTTCCTCGAGGCTTACCTTCGGCTCCCATCCCAGAAGCGTCCGGGCCTTCGTGATATCCGGCCTTCGCTGCTTGGGATCGTCTATCGGCATGGGGCAGTGGACTATCTCACTCTTGCTGCCGACCAGCTCACGGATCGTCTCGGCGAACTGCAGTACGGTCAGTTCCTGGGGGTTGCCGATATTGATCGGGCCGTGCTCGCCCGAGAGAGCGAGCCGGTAGATGCCTTCGATCAGGTCCGACACGTAGCAGAAGCTCCGGGTCTGGCTGCCATCTCCGTAGACGGTCATCGGCTCGTCCTTCAGCGCCTGGCTGATGAGAGTCGGCACCACGCGCCCGTCGTTCCTCCTCATGCGAGGACCGTAGGTGTTGAAGATGCGCACGATCTTCGTATCGACGCCGTGAGCCGTGTGGTAGGCCATCGTCATGGCTTCGGCAAAGCGCTTCGCCTCGTCGTAGACTCCGCGCGGACCGACCGGGTTCACGTTCCCCCAGTAGTCCTCAGTCTGCGGGTGGACGAGCGGGTCGCCGTAGACCTCCGACGTGGACGCCAGGATGAACTTCGCACCCTGGGCGTGGGCCAGACCGAGAGTCTTGTGCGTGCCGAGCGATCCGACCTTGAGGGTTTGGATCGGGTACTGGAGGTAATCGATCGGGCTGGCGGGCGATGCGAAATGGAAGACGTAGTCTACTCCGGACTTGAGGTAGAGGTACTCGGTCACGTCGTACTTGATGAACAGGAAGTTGGGATTGCCGAGGTGATGGGCGATATTCGCCGTGCTCCCGGTGATCAGGTTGTCCATAGCGGTGACCGAGAATCCGCGCTCCAGAAGGAGATCGCAGAGATGCGAACCGAGGAATCCGGCTCCACCAGTAACCAACGCTCGTTGCATCACTTCCTCCAGTCCTTGCAGCCGACTACAATGAAGCTGAACAGCCGATCTACAGATGACTATAACTACCCCGATTATACCCGGGAAACCGACCGACTGTCAAATCCGACGGCATATTCGTGGGTTCGGGAGGAATGGGGTGGCCGGCAGGGCTAACTATTAACACGTGATGAGCAGCCTGGATCACCACGCCATGACTCATCGTCGACTACTCTGCCCGAGGATGTGCCATTGACCATAGAGATTCGCCGGATCACCACAGGACCTGAAGAGATGATGTCTCAGATGCGCTCGCTCTACGAAGCGTCGTTCCCGCCGGAGGAACTGCGTCCCTTCGAACGGATCAGAGAGGAGTTGGTTTCGCCGAACGGTGAGCGTCGGACGCACCTGCTCGCGGCTCTCGACGGCGACAGGGTGCTCGGCCTGAGCCTCTTCGCGCTATTCCCGAAGGCATCACTGGGCTATCTGTGGTATCTGTGCGTTGACCCGGATACTCGCGGGTCGGGCGTGGGAGGCATGCTCTATTGCGAGTCGCTGGAACATCTGCGCCGGGACGCGAGCGGGCAGGGAGTCGGTCTGAAGGGTATGATCTTCGAGGTCGAGCGGCTCACGACCGAGTCTCATCCGGTGTACGGAGACCCGTTCCGCCGGATACGGTTCTACGAACGGCTCGGCGCGCGGATGGTGGAGGGCTATGACTACTACCAGCCGGCGATTCCGCCGCATGGGCCCGTGCCCCTGCAGTTGATGTTCCACCCGCTGGAAACCGGCGTCGAGGAATGTAACTCCCATACTCTTGCGTGCGTTGTGACGGACTTCCTGCGCCTGGCTCAGGGGATCGACGAGTCTCTGGCAGGATGCGAACTCCGATTGGTGACGCTGGAAGATCGAATCGCGGCGGAGCAGGCATCAAACTAACACAGCCCCGGTCAGGAGACCGAGGCTGTGGGAATATGCCGTTATGAGGCCGCTGCCCGAACTGCCTGGTCAGCGGACGATTGTCTGTTGCTTCGCTCTGCTCTCCGGACGCCTATTCCTCGTCTTCGTCACGAGCCGAGCGCGTTTTGGCCGCGAGTATGGCTTTCGCTGCCTGGCTTTCCCTGCGCTTCATGTCACAGCGCTCGTCCCAACCTGAGCACTGACACAGCTCGCCGACCATATCGCACCACTGTACGTCGCCGGCTCTCCACCAGAAATGGCACTCAGACATGCAACGACCTCCTCCCCGAAGATCTGCGCGGCAGCGACGATACCCTTTCCCTCGTGATAAGCGGCAACGGGGGCATCGGGCCGCGTTCATTACGCATTATCGGGGACTCCGTGGTTGGGGCTTACCTGTAGAGAATACCGGGATTGTGGCGCGGACGGACTGCCCGCCCGGGATGACACTCTGTGGATTGCGCTAACTACATCCTAGCGGCCGAAAGGGAAGCGGTACTCCTGGTAGAGGGTGACCACCGTGTCGTCCCTCCGGCGCTCGACATCCACTGCGCTGACGAGATTGCGCATGAGGTGGAGGCCCCTCTTGCGCAACCCCTGAGGCTCCGGCGTCTCATCGTCGGGGGGCATGATGAAACCGGGGCCGTGGTCGCGGACTTCGACGCGGAACCCGGTCGTCTGCGGATGGAAGCAGACATGGATGTGGCGGAGGTCCTCCGGGACCCCGGCGCAGCCATGCTCCGTCGCATTGTTGAACGCCTCGCATACGGCCAGCTTCATGTCCTCCATCTCGTCCATGGTCATCGGCGTGCGGGCCGCAATCTCCTCGAAGTGGCGGCGGCACTCACGCGCATGTCGGGGCGAGGCGGCGTAGATCTTGGAGATCCTCTGAAACCGGTAGAATGTGTTCAGGAAACGCGACGGATCGATGTATCGGTGATTGGTCTTGATGCTCCGAACACTGGCGAGATAGGGATGGATATCCTTCAACTGCACCAGTAGGGTTCGAGGCATGGTGCTCGACTGGTATCCGCACATGGATATGCTCATCAGCGAGCTGGTCAGGTTGGCCTTCGATTCGTACTCGAGCAGCTTGAGCCTCAATGTACGGCTCCCCATCGCGCTATCGATATCGCCGAAGACACGTATGCTCTTCCAGTGCTCGTGCGCCTCCCGGATCTTCTCGGTCCAGAACTCCGCTAGACGCCTGACATCGAACATGCCCCACCGCAGGTAGACATTGTCGAACGAATAGATGGCAAGCTGCCCTGACTTGACGGCATGATCGGTGTCCATGCCGAGGGACTGCATCTGTTGGAGTATGCGGCCGGCGTCTATCGGCGTGATACAGACGCACATCTCGCCGTTATCGAGCCCGGCATTGAGGTATCCGGAGATGCGTTTGAAGAAGGTCTCATCCCGCTTGGGATAGACGAACATGCAGTGGGCGCCGGCATCGACGTCTCCGGGCAAGAATCCTAGCGGTGTACTCTGTCCAGGCACTACTAGATCACCAGACTCACGACTGGAATGTCTTGTGGCCATGTGGAAAACGAGAGACTACGAAGAAGACTGAGAGCTCATTACCGCGCATTGCCCAGTATGCGCTGCCCGTAACAGCCGGAGATGTCTAGCTCGTTTGCCTGTCGTCCAGGTACCATTCTACCAGAATGCGGTGAAAACTTCAAGACGATCTTTGTGCATATGTGAACGATCGGTTATATTCCTCGTTGACTACCGATACGCGATCTGCTAGTATAGCCACGAATGATGATGCCGGAGATCGTCTCGTGCCGCGCGCTCCCAAGTCGCTCGCCCTGATCCTGATATGCCTTACCGCCCTGACATCGGCGTGCTGTCATGCCGATGATGCCTTGATGGACAGACCACTTGCCTGGCTGTCCGACGAGTCCGGCGCGGCCTCTGCCTCCCTGCGACGAGCGATCAGTCTCCCGAGCTTGAAGCGCCCTGCCAGTGAGATGGGTCCGTGCGACGTGAGCGGTATGTACCTGGACATGTCCCACTCATTCGGCATCAAGGACGAGGCGGAGTTTCGGGCGAAGGCATACGAAGTGCTGGATGCCACGGTATCCGCCGAGCGCAGGATCGAGGAGGCGCGGAAGACAGCCCCCTGCGATGACCAACGCTACGTCGCGGCGTATTGCTTCCTCAAGTACCGGCTGAAGTTCGCCCAGGCGCTCGCCAGGCTGGCGGTATCCCAACGCATGGCGGATTCCGGGGCGTCGTCATATTGCTTGCAGGCGATGGAGTCGGCGATCGATTGCCTGAAGGCATCGGCAGAGGCCAGGGATGAGTTCGAGAAGCTGAAGTCGCGTCAGGGGTACAGGAAGGTGACGGACCCGTCGGCAGGGACGATCCGGGCGTTCAGAGAGAGCCTGCTGCGGATCTGGCATGCGAGCAAGTCCCGGGGCAGTCTGACTCCCATACGCGAGATGGATATCGGCCGGACGATCAACGAAACGATGATCGGCGGCGTCAAAGATACGAAGGCGAGGAAGGAGATCGACAGACTGTTCCGATGGCTCGGTACAAGCTCAGCAGGGAACCATCCCGATCCGCCTCCGGTAGAATAATGTGGTGTCCTATGGGCAAGACACCGGTCGATACGGACGCCCGGCGCTCCGGCAGAAGGGGACGGCTATGATTGGTTCGCCCCGAAATGCAGGTAAGATAGATGAGTCACGCTGCGTCATGGTGCGTCCGAGGGCGGATGTGATAGAATAGAGCTATCGTACCCCGCGGCGACGGGTTGTGCCTTGGAGGTCTCGGTGAACAAGGGATTTGTGCTGCAGATGGCGTCCGGACTGGCTGTAACCGGATTGGTGGCCTATAAGCTCGCCACCGCTCCGGTGACGGGCATTGACGGCACGCCGATCTCAGCAGTTGCAGCCGGTTTTCCGTGGAAAGCCGGCGCCGCCGCGAGCGCCTTGCACGCGGCAACCACCTCCGCCGCAGCCCGCGATGCCTTGCTCCTCAAGAAGGCGTTCACTGCCGAAGCCACCTCGCTCCTCGGCGCCAAAGTCCTCGATCTGACCGGCCGCGATCCGGAATCGAGGATCAACGTGCGCCTTTCCGCCGAGGCCGTCGACTTCACCGTGCTTCAGCCGAACGAGGTCTTCTCCTTCAACGAGATCGTCGGGGTCCGCACGGCGGATCGAGGCTATGCTTCGGGGTTCATGTATTCGAACGGGCAGGTGGTGACCGGTGTCGGCGGCGGGATATGCATCACCTCGACCGTGATATACAACGTGGCGCTCGAGACCGGGATGAAGATCCTCGAACGCCGTCCGCACTCCGGTCCGGTGGCATACGCCGAACCCGGACGGGACAGCGCGGTGGCCTACGGATCGGTAGACCTCAAGTTCAAGAACAACACCGGAGCGGTCGTCCTCATACGCGCGATCGTCGATCAGGACAAGCTGGTCGTGGCCTTCTATGGCCGGAAGCAGGCGGGGCGCGAGATTCAGATCGTGACCGAAGACTTCGAGCCGATCCCGTACGAGGTCGTTCAGAAGGAGGACGAGACGGTGCCTGAGGGTGAGATGGTCGTCGAGGAGAAGGGACGCCCGGGATTCTCCGTCACCACCGTGCGGATCATCAAGGAGAACGGCAAGGTCGTGAGCCGCGAGTTGATCAGCAGAGACGTGGTCCGCCCGAGGAACGAGATCGTGCTGGTCCATCCGATGCCTCAGGAGCCGGGAACACCGACGGAGGGAATGCCGGACCTGCTGCCGATCCCGATGCCGACGTGCGCGCCGCCGAGGCATGAGATGCCGGAAGTGCCGCTTGCGGTCCCTGAGCCCGCTATGGAGTCTCCGAGCGAGCTTCCGACGCCGGAAGCATCGTCCGCTCCCTGATCCCCTGCTCGCACCATCCGAAGCCAAACCACCGGCAGGAGCCGCAGATGTCTCTCAGGCCTGTCGCCCCGAATCGTTCAGACGCAAGCGCGAACAGCTCCGATGCGGCAATCCGATCACCGGGCGCAAGACCCAGGACTTGCAGGACGGCGTTGTCCTTGCGGCTGATTCTGCCTTCGCTGGGATCCCCGTTTCGAGCGCAGTGTCCCTCCGACATGTGGGGACACGCTGCGCAGATGTCGTCGGGCGAATCGAGGACCTCCACGATCAGAGCAGGTTCGGACCTGAGGCGGCGCCGGACGGCCTCCATATTGACCGTGAACTCCTCGCTGTAGCCGACTCCTCTCCATCCATGCAGACAGAGAACGTGATGTCCTCTAAGCCTCAACGTTCCGATACGCCCAGCGAGCGGATCAGATCATATCCCGCTCGACTGCCGACCGCAAGGCCGGAAGCAGCAAGCGCCTTCAGCAGATCGACGCCGATGAACGGAGCAACCCCCGCCAGCCACACCGCGCGCAGGGTGACATCGCTCGAAGTGAACATCGCCAGCCAAACGCTCAGCCACGATGCGCCAAAGAGGTGGATCGCGCACACTCCGGTCATCCCTGCCAGCCATGCGCCGGTCCGACTCCGCGATTTCGTGCTCTCGAAGATCCAACCGGTGATATACGCGGCCGGAACGAATCCGATGAGATAGCCCCCGCTCGCACTGAGAAAAGCCGCCGGTCCACCGGACCACCCGGCGAACATCGGGAGTCCCAGAGCCCCGAGAGCCAGGTACTGCATCTGGCTGACGGCGCCCCAACGGCTGCCGAGCACCAGCCCCGAGAGGAGCACTGCGAAGACCTGGAGTGTGATCGGGACGGGAGTGAAGCCCAGCGGGATCGTGATCTGGGCAGACGCCGCGGTAATTCCTACGAATACCAGCGATGCGAGGATGCGGCTGTGATCGCCGGTTCTTGCTTGTACGCGTTCCATCACATGACCTGCCATGTGCGTGACCTCCGCTGCGAGAATCAGTACCCGGGAGCCAGTCGTCGGCAATCGGTGAGAACCGAGAGTGACTGACCACGTGGCTGTTGGCAGATATGATACCTGATAGACGGCGGCGTGTCAAACCTGGGGGTAGGTAGAAAAAAGCCCGCTGGGACTTTGAGCCAACGGGCCTGCGTGCCACAGACCTAGCCATTCCGGGCACGAAAAAGTGGTAAGGAAGGAGAAAGAAATGTTACTTACCAGGTAGAACTACATGCAAAATTCGTGCCAATTGCTCAGTTCGGGGCAAAAAACCTGGCAGAAGTACCTGGTTTTCCTGGCAGGCGGGTTCCGAGTTGACTTATCGGCGACAAACAGCTATAATAAGACTCAGCATACCGCCCCCCACGGCGAAGCCTCATGTACCCACATCTGATCATCCTGGCGCCGGCACCAAGCTTCTCATACAACCGGACAGAGGAGGAAGCACGAATGGCATTTCCAGGCAGTTCCCGGGCGCGCGTAACCGTTGTACTTGCCCTGCTCATATGCGCGACAGCCGCCCACGCCGCAGTCTTCGTCAAGAGCGATGCGCCTCCCGGAGGTGACGGATCCTCCTGGGATTCAGCCTTCAACCGCATCCAGGACGGCCTGGCCGCCGCCACGAGCACAAACAACGAGGTCTGGGTCGCCGAGGGCGCGTACTACGAGAACGTGGTCCTGCGCACGGGCATACGCCTCTACGGCGGGTTCGCCGGCACCGAGACCAGCCTGTCACAGAGCGATCCGGCCGCGAACGTCACCACTATCGACGGCGGCCAGAACGGAAACGCGGTCATCGGCGCGAACTCGGCGCTCATAGACGGCTTCACCATCACGAACGGCAAGCCGTACAGCACTGGTGGAGGCATCTACTGCTCCTACTCCTCGCCGACCATCTCCAACTGCAGGATCACAGCCAACGCCGGCAGCGGCGTCTACTGCTACCAGTCATCGCCGACCATCATCGACTGCGAGATCTCTCTGAACGCGGACAAGGGCATATACTGCGACGTCGGGGGCAACCCGACTATCACCGACTGCACCATCTCCGACAACTCCGCGAGTCAGTACGCCGGGATCCACTGCTATTCCGCCAGGCCGACGATCAAGCGGTGCATCGTGACCGGCAATCTGGCAACCAGCGGGACCGCGCGCGGCGGAGGGATGGCGTTCGTCTCCTGTTCCCAGGCGATCACCGTCGAGAATTGCCTCATCTTCGATAACAGGGCTGCGATGGGCGCGGGCGTATACTGCAGCATGTCGTCACCGTCGTTCGTGAACTGTACGATCGCCGGCAACATCGCGACGACAAGCGGCGGGAACATCTATCTGACCGGCGCAAACCCCACGTTCCTGAACACGATAGTGGCATCCGGAGGCGCGCCGAGCGCCGGTGCCGTGTACAAGAGCACCACCTCGGACCCGACCTTCTCGTTCTGTGACTTCTGGGACAATGGCGAGGACCCGTTCTCGCCCGCCTCCTGGAATCCCGTGGCGGGAGGGAACAATCGTGCGATCGACCCTGTGTTCGTAGCGCCGGAGAATGGGGACTACCACCTTTCGTCGGCGTCATTGTGCATCGACGCGGGCACCGATGAGGGCGCAGCGGCAGATGACCTCGACGGCAACCCGCGGCCATACGGGGAGAAGGCCGATATCGGAGCCTACGAGTACACCGCTGCCGTCTACGATTCCGTGGTCGACGTCAAACGCAAATGCGACGGACAGCCGGTCGTGATCAGGGATGCCGTCGTGAGCGGCGTTTTCGACGGGTTTTTCTACATCCAGCAGCTCGACCGCACCGCGGGGATCAGAGTTGTGTGGTCGGGGCCCGTATCGCCGAGCACGCGGGTGACCGTGACCGGCACGATGGAGACTCGTGACGGGATCGAGCGCCAGATACGAGCGACCGACGTAGACCCGGGCGAGCCTGCCGAGGTCGAGCCGCTTGGAATGCCGAGCAGGTCGCTCGTCGGCTCGGGATTCGAGTACGATCCCGGCCCACCGGCGTCCGGTCAGATGGGTAAGGCGGCCTGCATCGGGCCGAACAACGTCGGCCTGCTGGTTCGGGTCTGGGGACGTGGGGTACCGTCGGCCGGTGTCGGGTTCGGCCTGGATGATCTGTCGGGCCAGACTGCCGCCCATGTGCTGACACCGAATGGACTGGCGACGGGTGCGGAGGGCCGATTGGTTCAGGTCACCGGCGTATGCTCTCTGGCGGCAGACCCGAGCGGACTCTGCGCGGTCATCCTGGTGCGCGATTCGTCGGATGTGGTCCTGCTGGACTAGAGCGCGTGGCGAATCCGTTGTAAGGAGCGGCTTCCCAGCCGCGAATGCCTGCGTAACGTCACGAATTCGCGGCTGGGAAGCCGCTCCTACAATGCTGTCACCGGGCTGCACCCGGTGGCCGGATTCTCCCCCCCGATGATCGACGATTCTGTCGTCGATCATCGTCCGTGTGGCTCCTCAGAAACCTTGCTCCACCAACCCTGGGCTAGGCCCGACCGTCCTTCGATACGCTTTGCTACTCAGGACTAGCGGGTTCCTATGTCCCGGGAGACTCATACCGTCAGCTCTGAATAGTCCCAAGCACCGAGTTCGCTGACTAGCGGGTTCCATGTTCCGGGGACAGCCACCGCCAGCCCTGAGTAGTCCTGAACTCCGAGCTAACGCAGTGCGAGGAGTTCAGGACGTATCGAAGGGCGGCCTAGTTCCACCATACCTCCGGCTAGGCCCCACCGTCCTTCGATACGCTTTGCTACTCAGGACTAGCGGGTTCTATGTCCCGGCAAACCCACATCGCCAGCCCTGACCTTCGATACACGCCGGGAGGCGCACTCAGGACCAGGGGGTCCACCCGAAACAACTGCGCTTGCTGCGCAGTAACATGCTCAGAACGGCACCGTAGCATGATTGCCCGGGATTCCCTAGAACTTGATGGAGAGGAACCTCGGGCCGTTGACCAGCACGCTGTTTCCCGCGGCGATCCCCACGGCTGCCCCGACGAGGACATCCGATGGGAAGTGCGCCGACTTCCGGACGCGGGCGTATCCGACGGCGGCCGCGAGGCCATAGTAGAGCCACTTCTGCTTGGGGTCGCGGTCGGCTAGCACGGTCGCCATCGCGAATGTCGCCGCCGCATGCCCCGAAGGGAAGGACTTGTAGCCATCGTCGTTGCCGCCGGGCCCGCGGAATATCGTCTCGTCGCCCGACACTCCCGGGCGCGCTCTGCCCGCCAGACGCTTGATGCTCTCGGTCGCCAGTCCTGTGGTGAGCAGCGCCGCGCACAGGAGCTTCGCGGTATCTTTGGTTCGGGCATTGCCGAGCAGGTACATGCCGCCAACCGTGGCGGCCAGGACGGGTATGTTGCCGAGGCTGCTGATAGCTTCGGTGATGCGATCGCTCTTCTCGCCCATCGGAGTGCGGGGGATCATGTCCGTCAGCTTCTTGTCCAGCGGGATGAGCAGGAGCCCCGCTACCGCGAGCAGTCCGGGCGCGTTTCGGAGGGTGGGCCTCTTTGTGGCCGTTGGCAATCCCTGGCCGACCAACAGCGCTCCGGTCCTGCCGATGCCGGCGCCCGCATCACCGGGGTCGAGGGCAACGAGCGTTCCCTTGGCGCTCGTGTCCTCGATAGTCACTCCGGCCGTGCCTTCGGATGTATTGCCCACGACCTGGACCGGCACAGCCCTCATCGTCAGTCTATCCGGGATCTCGGCGGCGCTGACCGATATGGAGGCGGCCAGCAGCATCATGACCGCCAGGCATGGGAGACATACGGCCAGGTTGGAGGCCGGAATGGGCCTGAGTTGTCTGGAAGTGATTCGGTACAAGACAGCACACTCCTTCCTGCATCGGTATACGCAGCAAGGAGTGTCTCGGTTCCGAGAGGTATAGTATGGAGCGGACAATCCTGTTGCGCCGCCAACCGTTGCTACATTGCGAGACGGAGAGCCAGGTAGCTCAGTCCTCCGAGAACGGCTGATATCGGCAGTGTCATGAGCCAGGCGACTACTATCTGACGCACGATTCCCCACCGCACAGCCGTGAGCCGCTTGGCTGAACCGACGCCCATGATCGAGGACGATATGACGTGCGTGGTGCTGACGGGCGCATGCCAGAGGGTGGCTCCGAGGATGACCAGCGCGCCTGCCGTCTCCGATGCGAACCCATGAACCGGCTGCCAGCCCATGATCTTCTTCCCGACGGTCTTGATGATCCGCCAGCCGCCCATGGCCGTGCCGATCGCCATCGCCGTCGCGCACGACAGCTTCACCCAGGAGGGAACCTCAACGGTAGGGATCAGGCCGCCCACGAACAGGGCCATGGTGATGATGCCCATCGATTTCTGCGCGTCGTTCGAGCCATGCGTCAACGCCATGAAGTTGGCCGAGATGATCTGCAGCCACCGGAAGAACTTGTTGAGCTTCGAGGGCGGATACTGCGCGAATATGTTCATCACCAGCACCATGAGGAAGGCGCCACCGATGAATCCGATGATCGGCGAGAAGACCAGGGATGCGAATACTTTGGTGAGGCCCTGGAACTCCAGGACTCCCGTTCCGCTCGCCACCACGGCCGCCCCGATCAGGCTGCCGATCAGCGCGTGTGACGAACTGCTCGGCAGTCCGAACCACCATGTGATCAGGTTCCAGATGATCGCTCCGACGAGAGCCGCCAGCACCAGCACCTGTCCGGCCTCGCCCTTGACCATCGTAGGATCGATGATGCCCTTGCCTATGGTCTTGGCGACTCCGGTGAAGAGCATGGCGCCGATGAAGTTCATCGCCGCCGACAGGAATACCGCGTTGCGGATCGACAGGGCCCTGGTCAGTACGGAGGTCGCGATAGCATTGGCAGTGTCATGGAAGCCGTTGATGAAATCGAACGACAACGCGATGACTACCACCGCTATCAGCAGAATGCTCATACCGTCATGCATTCTTCACCACTATGCTTTCCAGGACATTGGCCACGTCCTCGCACTTGTCGGTCGCCTTCTCGAGGCGTCCGAATATCTCCATCCACTTCGCGATCTCGAGCGGCCTCTTTTCCTCTCGGAACAGTCGTCGGAGGGCCATGCGCTGAACCTGATCCGCCTGGTTCTCAAGCTTGTTGATCTCTACACACGGCGTCAGGATCGCATCGATGTCCCTGAAGTGCGAGAGCCCATGTACGCCGTCCCGAATCTGCTTGGTGGACTCGATGAGGATCGCCGCCAACTCAGCCGCTTCCTCGCGAGGCTTGTCAACGCCGTAGAGCTTCATGCGGTCCGCGGATGCCTCGATGTAGTCGAGTACGTCATCCATGCAGGATGCGAGCGCGTGGATATCCTCACGATCGATCGGTGTCACGAAGCTGTCGTTCAGTCGCTGGCAGATGCTGTCCGTCGCGCAGTCGAGCGACTTCTCCATCTGGCGCAGAATGCGCGTATTCGTGTCGCACAGGCTGTAGTCCGTGGTCAGCTCGTGCAGGCACTTGGCCGCTTCGACGAGCACCTTGGCGATGTCATCGAAGAGGTCGAAGAAGGGCTCTTCGGTTGGCATGAAACGAAACTTCTTCACCGACCGCCTCCTGGCTAAGCGCTCTTCAGCAGCACCGACTCTATGATGTCGGCGACGTCCTCGCACTCATCGATGGCCGTCTCGATCTGGTCGTAGATCTCGCGCCACTTGAGCGCCTCGATCGGCTCGTCGTGCATCTGGAACAGCTTCGATAGGGCCATGCGGTTTGCCTGGTCGCCCTCGTTTTCGAGTCGGTTGATGGCGACGCACGCCTCTCTGACCGGCTCCGGCTTTTTCAGGTCCCGAAGGCCGTAGACCGCCTTCACTGTCTGCTCGGTCGCTTGGACGAGGATATTGCACAGCTTGATGGCTTCTTCCGTGGGCTTCGCGACCTCATATAGCGCCATGCGGTCCACCGCGGCCTCTATGAAGTCCATTATGTCGTCGAGCGCGCAAGTGAGCGCGTGGATATCCTCGCGGTCGAGCGGGGTCACGAAGGTCATGTTGAGCTTGTTCATGATCCCGTGCGCAACCTCGTCCGCGTCGTGCTCCATCGCTCGACGCGGA
>Ga0208826_1000096_pt1 | contig 98245 bp, 73 predicted proteins | sample AD_UKC115_MetaG_FD_184451 | JGI IMG/M metagenome (GOLD analysis project Ga0208826, IMG submission 184451) | Active sludge microbial communities of municipal wastewater-treating anaerobic digesters from Hong Kong - AD_UKC115_MetaG (SPAdes)... | ecosystem: Engineered > Bioreactor > Anaerobic >... | reverse complement strand
TAGACCGCCTATGCCTCAAAAAACGCACAATTGAACCGGCGGCTACGACTGACTGTAGTCGCTTAGAAAAATCGGCGATTGTCCAATTCCCGCTGAACCGGGACAGGGTCAACATGGGCCTGCAGAGTGGCAGTCAACGGATTTGCCATGAGATTTACGATCATCGCATTACTTCAGAGGAGTTTCTGGAGGCAGCGCGCCTGATCGGCCGTTATCCGGTTGCCGCCTATTACGATCTGCTGGTAGACAATCCTTACGAGACGCTGGACGACTACCTGCAAACCACCGACGTGCTCACACGCATTCCCAAACCCTATTTTACGCCGATCTTTTCGCTGATCCTGTTCGAGGGAACGAATCTCCGGGAGAGGGCGTTGCGCGAGATTCCGGATCAGGTCGAGGACCCTCGAGGCCGGGATTATCTGGTCCGCACGCGAAATCCGGCCCTTGCGCTGCTTGAGATGGCCTCCCTGCTGCCGGGCGGCATGATGCGCCGAATGGCACGGGCCTATGGCGCCAACCCGGCTTCGCGGCGGATTCGTATCATGATGATGGCCGCATCGGTGGTGTGCCGGATTGTCCTTGCGCCCATCGCCAACCTGCGCGTGATCCACCGTTCGCAACACGGATCCGTATGGGGAACCCTTCGTGTGCTTCCGATCTTTTTTGATCACGCGATCTGGCATTATCTTTATTATTTCAGTCCGTTCAAGCGCCGCACCCGGCTGGATGTTCAAGGCATGCGAAGCGAACGCGGGGCCGCCAAGAGGACAGGATGACCGAAACCGGACCCACAACTGACGCCAAAATTCGAATTGACCCGGCCACGATAACCCTTGTACTGCTTTTGCTCCTGGGCGCCGGGATGCGCCTTTTCTATCTCGGTGAAGTAGTGTCTGCTCCCGACTTCACCTTTCCGTTGAACGATCCCGCCTTCAAGGATTACTGGGCACGGGCCATGCTCAGCGGCGACTGGACGCCGCCGGAGGGGCACAGCGGCGCGTTCATTCCCGGCTATCCTTACCCGAATCCGCCGGGCTACTCCGTTTTTCTGGCGGCCGTTTATTGGGCGACGAACGGCAGTTATCTCGCCGTCCGCGTGGTGCAGATGGCGCTGGGGCTGGGTTCGGCGCTCTTGCTGTATTTCCTTGGCCGGGCGTTATGGAACCGTTGGGCGGGGGTAGTTGCGGCCGGCCTGATGACGACGTATTGGGCTTTCATTTACTACGAAGGCGAGATCAACCAGCCTCCGCTTTATATCTTCCTCTATTTGCTGGCCTTTTTGTTGTGTTTCCGCTGGAACCGCGATCCACGGTTCCGCAACGCCCTGCCCGTTGGCATCGTGCTTGGATGCGCTTCGCTCGTGCGCCCGGAGACCATGGCGACGTTGCCCCTTTTCGCGTTGTGGGGGGCATGGACGGCATGGCGTCGCGGCATGGTGCGTTCCGGACTTGTTTGGTGCGCTGTCGTTCTGGGCGGGGCCGGGGCCGTCATTTCACCTGTAACGATTCGGAATTATCTTGTGTCGGGCGCCTTCGTGCCTATTTCCTACACGGGCGAGTTGAACCTGTATATGGGCAACAGCCCCGGTTACGACGGCTATTCGCCGGCAACCCCCGACATTCGCCGGATGGTTCCCACGGGCACGTGGGGTCCGCTGGATTTGCGCGCCGCCGCCGAAAGCCTGGGTAAGGATCTGGGAACGGATATCGCAACCTACGCGCAATGGAAAGCCCATTTCGCGTCCAAAACGTGGGCAAATATCAAAAGCGATCCCACGATTCCATTCCGGATGGCCTTCAAGCGGGCATTGCTCACGCTGGGACCTCGCGAAGTGGATGAAAACAAGGTCATTGCCTGCGAAAAACAACGGTCGCACCTCCTTCGCCATTTGCCCGGCTTCCCGTGGCCGCTCGGATTGTTTGTGCTGGGCATGGCCTTGTACGGAACACGGGCATGGAGGCCGGGCGGAAAGGGCGACCGACCCGAACCAACCGCCGCTTCACGCGAGACGGCGGCGCTGATCCTCGTCTGGCAATTGGCCTATTTCGGCGTGTTTTTACCGTTGATCGCGGGTTCCCGTTACCGTATTCCCCTGATTCCGATCATGTTCCTGTTCGGTGGATATGGCGTGTATGCCGTGGCCAATCTCTTTGCCGTAAAACGATACCGGGCGGCGGGAGCGATCATCGCCGCCACACTGGGGCTCATGCTGCTGCTGCGTATTCCGATCATTGACGTCAAACCGGACCTTTCGCGCTGGCACGACGAACGGCGGTTCGCCTACACGAAGACGGGGCGCATCGAAGACGGCATACGGGATTTCAACGAATGGATTGCACGACATCCGGACGATGCCTTCGCCCATTACAATCTGGGCGTGATGCTCTCGGATCGCGGGCGGACCGAGGACGCGCTGGCCCATTTTCGGCGGGCGCTCGAACTGAATCCCCAGTACGATACGGTCCATTACAATCTCGGCCTTGTCCTGGCGCGGCTCGGGCATACGGACGACGCACTGGCCGAGTATGAAACCGCGCTGCGGCTGATGCCGGAAACCGCGGACATCCGGTTCAATTACGGGCATGCGCTGGCGGAAAAAGGGCGCCACGACGAGGCCCTTGCGGCATACCGGCGCGCAATAGAAATGGATCCGAAGCATGTCAACGCATGGAACAGTCTCGGACATGAACTCGCGCAACAAGGCCACGTGGACGAGGCGCTCGAATGTTTCGGCGAGGCCGCGGCCATCGAACCGGACAATGCGCGGGCGCATTTCAATCTGGGCTATTACCTCGCGGCGCGAAACCGGACGGACGAGGCCATCGCGCATTTCCGGACGGCGTTGTCCGGCAATCCAGACGACGCCGACACGCATTTCAACCTGGGTCTGGCGCTGGCGAAGGCCGGCAACGCCGAAGCCGCCGCGGAACACTTCGGGGAAACGCTGCGCCTTGCGCCGGATTATCGCGCGGCCTATCCCAATCTGGCCGTTGCGCTGGCGCGGCTTGGGAAGACCGACGAAGCGCTCGCGGCCTGCGCCCGAACAGAGGAAACGCTCTCACCGGACGATGTTCACGCCCGGTTCAATCTTGCGACAGCCTACGCCCTGCTCGGACGGACCGAAGAAGCATCGGAGCAGTTTCGCGAAGTCCTGGGGCGCGAACCCAAACACGCCGACGCGCTCAACGGCCTTGGCCACGAATGGGTCGTCCAAGGAAAGCGCGAAGAAGGGATCGCCTGCTTCCGCCGCGCGCTCGAAATAGAGCCGGACCATCCCGGCGCGCTGTTCAATTTGGGGTTCGAATCGGCGCGGGAGGGAAAACTGGACGACGGCGCGGCCTGTTTCGACCGCCTGCTTCGCCTGCAGCCGGACAACGCCGATGTGCATTTCAATTTTGCGCTGATTCTTGAAAAACAGGGCAAGGACGACGACGCGCTGCGGCATTTGACGGAAGCCGTCCGTCTTGATCCCCGGCACGCGAACGCGCAATGCGCGCTCGGTTTCGCGATGCAGCGCCGGCAAAAACCGGACGAGGCCGCCCGGTGTTTCGCGGAGGCATTGCGTTTGGATCCCGCAAACGAACGCGCGCATTTCGGTCTCGGCCTGGCGTTGCAGATGCAGGGAAGGCAGGCCGAAGCCATCGAGGCCTTTTCCGAAGCGTTGCGCCTCAAGCCGGATTACGAAAACGTCCATTACAATCTCGGCATTGCGTTGCTGGAAGAAAAGCGATACGACGAGGCGGCCGCGCATTTCGAGGCGGCGTTGCGCGCGCAGCCGGACGACGCCAACACGCGCCTCAATTACGGCATCGCGCTGGCCGCGCTGAATCGCGTGGACGAGGCCGTCGCGCAATATGAGGAGGCCTTGCGCCTAAGACCGGATTACCCCGACGCCCTGAACAATCTCGGTTATGAGCGGTTTCGCAAAGGGGATGCCGACGCGGCGCTGGCGCTGTTTGATCGCGTGCTGGCGTCCGAACCGGACAACGTGACGGCGCTGTTCAACAAGGGATACCTGCTGGTCAAGCAGGATCGGGTGGACGAGGGCATCGCGCTGTTCCGCGAGGTGTTGCGGTTGAATCCGAACGACGCGAACGCGCGCTTCAACCTGGCGCTGGCTCTGGGCGGGCAAGGCCATAAGGACGAGGCCATCGCGGAGTATCGCAGGACGGTCGAGGACGATCCGAAACTGGCCGCCGCCCATCACAATCTCGCGGACCTGCTTGCGGAACGCGGGGAGGCGGACGAAGCCATCGCGCATTACGAGGCGGCCATGGCGGCGGACGCGGCGAATCCGAACACCCCGAAGAATCTCGCGTTTCTGTTGCGCAAGAAAGGCGACATCAACCGCGCGGCGGATTGTTTCGGCAAGGCGCTGGCCTTGAATCCCGACGACAAGGACGCGCATGCGGGCATGGCGGACGCACTGGCGGCGCGCAACGACCTAGACGGCGCGCGCAAGCATTACGAGGAATGGTTACGGCTCGATCCGCAAAACGGGAACGCCTTTCGGAGTTTCGGATTCCTGCTGGCCCGCCAGAAAAAGTACGACGAAGCCATTGGGCGGTTTTCCGCCGCATTGGACCTGAATCCGGACGACGCCGAATCGCATTGCGGGATCGCGGACGCCTTGGCCGCGCGCGGCAGAACCCAAGAAGCCCAGGAGCATTATGAAACGGCCCTTCGTCTCAAGCCCGATTACGCCTTGGCGCACAACAACTACGCCGATCTACTTTTACGGTTCGGCAAACGGGCCGAGGCGCGCGCGGAATATGAACGCGCGCTGGCGCTCGATCCCACGAATCCCAACACGCAGGCCAATCTGGGCACATTGTTGGCCAAGGACGGCCAAAATGACGCGGCCCAACCCTATCTCGAAGAGGCCGTCCGCCTCGAACCCAAACATACGGGAGCGCATTTCCTGCTGGCCGGCATCCTGTTGAAAAAAGGCATGGCGGAAGAGGCCATAACCCATTACCAACGGGTTCTGCTTGTTCAACCGGATTGGAAAGAGGCGCGCGAGGGATTGGATGCGGCGATTCGCATGCGCGACAAGAAGCAATGAACCGTAGGAACAAGCCGCTTGCCGCGCATTTCCGTCACATGCTTGTTTCGTGGTAAATTGGCGTATTATCGTTGCGCAAGAAGACCAGAAAAAAAGAAGGAGTCTACATCATGCCGGATTGTGCGAATCACTCAAAGAACCTCGACCGCTGCACCTGCACCTACATGTCTTGCGGCAACCGCGGGATATGCTGCGATTGCCTGCACAGCCATCTGGCCAAGCGCCAGTTGCCTGCTTGCTGTTTCCCGCCGGAAGTCGAAAAAACCTACGACCGGTCGTTCGAGGCGTTCATCCGCGCCTGGAGTTGACCATCGCGCAAGGGTCTAAACAATTCGGCGGGGAGGGTTGAAAATGCTCGAAGGCATGGACATCGTTGTGCTTTCCTGCAACGACTGGAGCACCGCCCGCAGCACCCCGCAGCATTTGGCCCAACTCATGGCGGAAAACAACCGGGTTTTGTTCGTGAACCTTCCGCATTTCTCCCTGCATTTCATGCGGGGAAGGCGCTTTGCGTGTATAAGATGATCTTGGGCTAACAGGAAAGGTGAAACATTGCGAAAGGTTGCTTTCATCACGGGGGCCACGCGCGGGATAGGCAAGGCGTGCGCGTTGCGCCTGGCGCGCGAAGGATGGGACATTGTCGTGGCGGCGCGATCCGTGGAGGAAGATCCGCGCCTGCCGGGCACCATCCACACGGCGGCGAACGAAATCCGCGCATACGGCACGGATGTGCTGGCCGTGCCATGCAATGTGCGCGACACCGAACAGATCCAACGGGCCGCGGGCGCGACGCTCGACCGGTTCGGGCGCGTGGACGCGGTCATCAACAACGCCGGCGCCCTCTGGTGGCGGACGATGGATCAAACGCCCATGAGCCGCTACGATCTCGTCATGGGCGTCAACGCGCGCGGGACCTATGCCGTGACGGAAGCGTTCCTGCCCGCCATGAAGAAGCAGCGCGGCGGGCACGTCATCGCCATGTCGCCGCCGATAGATTTGGGCATGGTCCCCGGCCAGATCGCCTATATGCTCAGCAAGTTCGGCATGACCCTGATCGCGCTGGGTGTCGCGGAGGAAATGCGCGAATACAACATCCGCGGGACGGCGCTCTGGCCGAAAACCATCATCGAATCCTACGCCACGATCAACTTCGGCATGGGCGGGCGGGAGCTCTGGCGCAAGGCGGATATCGTAGCCGATGCCGTCTGGGAAATACTCCAACATCCGGAACTATCGAACGGGCGCGCGCTGATTGACGAGGATTTCCTTCGCGAAGTGGGCTACACCGATTTCGAACGATACGCCTGTGTGGAGGGAAAGGATCCGCTCCCGCTGTCCGCCGATGTCATGGCCGCCGCCCGCGCAATCATGGCCGCGCGGGAACAATCCGCGCCGTGACGCGAAGTGAAGGATCGTTGACGCGCTCAGCCTATTTTCGCTTGTATTGTTCGATGCGATCCTGGAGTTTGTCTTCCGGGTTTCCGGGATACTGCGCGATGTCCCATGGAAAACAGCGGAGCACTTGCGGGGCCAACGCCACCGGCATGGTCAAGGTGGCGGCTTGAAGGCTGTCGGGACTGAACGCTATCGCGCCGGGCGACGCGCCCTCGCCCTTCTGGTGCAACGCGGCATTTTGAAGCGTCAGGATTTCGCGGCCGGTATCCCGTTCCCATAATTTGAACGTTCCGTCGGCGCTGGCCGTGGCGATGCGCTGTCCGTTGGGCGTAAAGGCGACCGACGCGACTTCGCTGGCGTGGCCGCTGAGCGTGAGCAACTCGTTGCCGGATTCGGCCTCCCACACCTTGGCGAGCTTGTCCGCGCCGGCTGTCGCGAAGACGCGTCCATCGGGCGCATACGCGATGTAGGCGACATGCCCCTTGTGCGCCTTGATTGCGCGAATCGGCCGTCCGTCCGCGGCGCTCCAAAAGTGCAGATGCCCCTCGTAGCTATCGCCCGCAAGCACATCGCTGCTGCCGATGAGCGATTGACCATCCGGCGAAAACGCGAGCGTCACGCCGAAGGCCGCTTCGGTCTTCACGCGGAAACGCTCTTTCATAGCCGCATCGTACACGGTCACATCGCCTTGGCTCGTGCCCGCGCAAAAGAGGGAGCCGTCATCACTGAACGCAAAACCGAGGGCCTCGGGCACGGACAGGCGTTCCTCGCCCGTAGCCATGTCCCAGACTTGCAACACGTTTCCGGCGCGCACGGCCAGCCGCGCGCCCAGAGGATCGAATCGCAACTGCATGACCTTCTGCCCCTTCGCCTCAAGCGCATGCAGCGCCTTGCCCGACGCCGTGTCCCAAACTCGGATCAGGTCGAAATGACGGCCGTCGGCTGTCTCGCCCGCGGCCGTCGCGAGGCGCGCGCCGTCCGGCGATACGGCCAACTGGTAAATTTTCGCCGCGTGACCGGCAAAGTGCATGATTTCGCGGCCGGTTTGGGCGTCCCACAGGATGGCCTCGTTTCCGACCGCGCCGGCGAGTTGGCCCTTGGCCGCGCAGTAGGCGGCCGCCGTCATGTCGTAGAGTCTGCGATCGGCGCCGATGTCCCAAATTTTCGTCGTACCGTCGTAACTGGTGGTGGCAAGGCGTTCACCGGAATCGGCAATCGAGAGATCCATAATCGCGCCGTTGTGTCCGCGCAGCGTCTCGAGTTCCCTGCCATTCGCGGCGTCCCACGTTTTGGCGGTGCGATCGGAACTCGCCGTAACCACACAGCCGCCGTCCGTGGTAAAGGCAAGCGCCCCGATGAAATCGAGGTGTGCGTTCACGGCAAAACGCTCCTTCCCGGACGGCGTCTCCCACACTTTGAGTTCACCCGTCTGGTTGCCCGCCGCAAGCAGTCCCCCGTCGGGACTGAACGCCACCGCGCGCGGGCTGCCCACCGTTGTTTTGAGCGCATGAATCTGCGCCCATTTCGCGGCATCCCAGACCAGCAGGCCGCCGTTGGTGCCGATGGCCACCCATGCGCCGTTCGGGCTGAACGTCATGGATTTCACCATCAGCGGCGCGGGGAGTTGGGCGGTTTGAATCGTTTCACCCTTGGCGGTGTCCCATATTTCAATCTGCCCGGCCATGCCTTCGTCGGTCATGTCGGCGGACGATACGAGCAACTGGGCGCCCGACGGGGTGAAGGCCAGCAGCGCGAGACTTGCGCGGACCGGCTTGACCGTGAAGGCCTCCTTCTTGGCGGTCAAATCCCACACGCGCACGAGGCCGTCCTGATTGAGCGCGGCGCCCCATCGGCCGTCGGTGCTGATTGCCACGGCCCGGCGCGGATTTTCGCCGTCCGAACGGGGATCGTCGAAAGAAAAAAGTTCCTCGCCCGTCGCGGCATCCCAAACGGCCACGCGTCCCTCGATGCCGGCAATCAACCGGCGCGGCTCGACGGCGCTCACAGCTATGTCCATCTGGTAGCCGCCCTTGTCGGCCAGAACTTTGACCGTTTGGCCGGTATCCAGCCGCGAAAGCACGAGATGGCCGTCCACCGAACAGGTGGCGATGGCGTCGTTCGACGTAAAACGCACGAATTGCCCGCCTTGCGCGAGCGTCATGCGATCCGCGTTGCAGAGGTATTCAAGACGGCCCCATTCCCAGTTGCGATGCACATCCGGACAGTTGGCCAGAAGCGCCCGCGCCTGGTCCATACGCCTTTCCTGAATGCAGCGTTCCGAGAGCGATATGTTGGCAAAGTACAATTCGCGCTCGGCCGCTTCGCGCGCAATCTGTTCCTTGCCGCGGGCCTCTTCCGCCGCCTTTTTTTCTGTTTCGGCGCGCTGCCAGTTGATCTCGGCGCGTTGCCGCTCCAATTCGGCGCGATCCCTTTCGCGCACCACGCGAATGTACGAAAAAACGCCCAGCGCCACCAGCGCCACAAGGCCCGCCGCCGCGGTGGACAAAAAGGTCTTGTGCTTCTTGACGAAACGCATGAGATGTTCCGAAAAACGGTAGGTATGCGCCCGCACCAGTCCGCCCGAAAGATAATTTTCGATTTCGTCGGCGAGTTCTTTCGCGGTCTGATAGCGGTCTTCGGGGTTCCGCTGCATGGCCCGCTCGCAAATCGCGGCCAGTTCGGGCGGCACGTCCTTCTGAATTTGGCGAATGGGCACGGGCGGGGTATTCACGACTTTTTTGAGGAATTCGTTGGCCGACAGGCCCAGATACGGGAGACGGCCGCTCAATATCGTGTACAACACCGCGCCCAGCGAATAAATGTCCGATCGCTGATCGATTTTATCCACGCGCCCCTGGGCCTGTTCCGGCGCCATGAAATACGGCGATCCCATCGCCTGTCCATAGACCGTTTTGGTCAGCGAGGCGGTGTCGCCGGATTGAAGGGCGGTCGAGGCCATGGCGATGTCTTTCGCGTGGATGTCCTCTTTGCCGAGGACTTTCGCAATGCCCCAGTCAATCACGACCGTCTCGCCGAATTCGCCGACCATCACGTTGAGCGGCTTGATATCGCGGTGAATCACGTTTCGGCTGTGGGCGTAAGCAATGGCCTGGCAGAGATCGAGAAAGCGCGTGAGCAGGTTCAGGCGATCCGACAGGGTGCGCGTCTCGTTGAGCACGTCCTGCAACGTGCGGCCCCGGACGTATTTCATCGTGTAATACAACGAGCCGTCGTCGCGGTAGCCCAATTCGTACACGGGCACAATCGCCGGGTGTTCGAGTTGGCTCGTGATGCGCGCTTCCTGCATGAACCGCGCCACCACGGGAACGGTCAGCATGTCCACCGTGCGCGTGCCGGGCCGCGTGCCAACCCCTTCGAGGTGTTCGGGCAACAATTCCTTCAGGATGATGTCGCGGTTCAGGTGCAGGTCATGCACGAGGAACAACTTGCCCATACCGCCCGCCGCGAAGGTGCGAATGGACTTGTAGCGGCCGGGGTGCTCCTTGACGGCGGGAACGTCCGTGGCTGTTGCGCGCGACGCGGGACCCACCGTCAACGGCATCGGTTGAAGCGTGCCGCCGGCCAGCGGATCGTCGTCCGTGTCTTTTGCAATCGGCACCGTGTCGCGCTGGAATTGTTCCGACAGATCGATGGTGCTGGACGATCCTATCGTGTCCGACGCCGGGGCGTGTGTCGAACCGATGTTGCAGGCGTCGTCCATCGGGATTGTCCCGCCGAACACGCGCGCAACGGCGGCCGGGCCGCCCAGACTCTTGATCGCCGCGCGAACATCGCCGCCCTGTTGCGCGATGATGGCTTCCATTTCCTTGCCGATTTGGTGCAAGTCGTCGCCGGAAAGGGCGCCCACATCCACGAGCAGACGGCCGAGATCGCGGTCGGGATTGCGGTACCACCGCCCGCCCGCGCTCGACAGAAGATTTTCCCCCGCCAAGTTTCGCTTTTCCAGCAAAAGCCCCAACAGGATATTGCGGTGCATGTCCATGAGTCCGGTTCTCCTCCACGGGTCCTGCCCAACCGGTCCGCCTGCAAACGATAAACCACCACGCCCCATTTTTACAGGATCCCGCCGCGATGTCAATCAAAGACGCACGGTTTAGTTATTGCTGTTTGGATGTATCTTGCGAGTACCGAATTATCGGGGCTTGTTTCAGTCTTAAATCACCCAAGGAAAGGCCTTTTCCGATAGAAGGGGTTATGGAATTGTATTGAAGCGCCAATCATGGGGCGCCAACAGGGCGTAAACAAGGGCGATTGTGTGGGACAGGCTGTCCAGCCTGTCCGTCCACGGACATGACGTGGCTTCGGAAAAGACAGACTGGACAGTCTGTCCTACGTTTAGCGCCCAAAGGACTCCCCGCGCGCGGTCGGAACAGGTGAATCCATGAAAGAACTCTGTACTCTCAAAGATGTATATGTGCGCAAGAAATGGAGATGGGTAGTTGTTTTGGAGATAATCGGACCTGAAAAAACGATTGGCGTGGGATCCATGGAACGACTGCTGCGTTTATTGGGAATCGAGGCAACCGGCGAAAATCGCGGACTGATCCGCTGCGGATGGGTTCTGGCGGGGGCGGCGGTTGTGCTGCGCCTGGCGTTCTGGGCCTATACGGGCCGCTTGTGGGAAGATGCGCTGATAACCGTTCTCCACTCGGAGAACGCGGTGGCCGGTTTCGGCCTCACCCACCACCATGTTGACGAACCGCCAATCCACGGATTCACCAGTCCGCTGAGCGTGCTGGTTCCCCTGATGGGCGATCTCGTGCACATGGGCTGGGGAATCCATTTCATCCGGCTTGTGTCGGCTTTCGCGGGCGGCTTGGCGGTGCTGTACGCGCTTGGCATCGCAATTCACCCGCGCATCACACTGCCCGCGCCGATGGCGATCCTGGTCATGGGCTACCTCGCCTTCGAGCACCACCAGATCCTTTACGGCATGGCCGGCATGGAAACGCAGATAACGACCTGCATCCTGCTGGCGTCGTTCTACTTCCTGATTGCGGAACGCCCCGCGGCGCTTGGCCTCAGCCTTGGCCTGTGCATGCTGGCCCGGCCGGATTTCGCGTTCTGGACCGTCATCGCGGGCGTTTACGGGCTTTTTCGCCTGAAAAAGCGGATGATCGCCGTCGTGGCGATTGCGGTAGGACTCTACCTGCCGTGGATTGTTTTCACGACGTGGTATTACGGATCGCCCATCCCGAACACGGTCCTGGCCAAGAACCTCGGCTATTACCTGTGGACACGCGATCCGAACCTGGACTGGTCCCTGGCATGGCATCACCTTCGGCTCCGCGTCACCGGCAATTACGGATATGAAACCGTATTCCAGCCCCTCGGACCCTGTTTCGGCGGACACGGCACGCATTTTCGCCCGCTGTTCGGCGATCGCGGCCTGATCTGCGGCGCCATGACCATGCTGGCCTGCGTTGGCGCGGCGGCGGCGCTATGGCGGCGCCAGTGGGCTTTTGCGCCGTTCATCGGATTCGCCGCATGTTATGCGTGTTACTACATTTTTCTGGTGGCTGTTCCGTTTGGATGGTACTTGGTCCCCTTCTTGGCGTCCGTCGTTTGGCTGAGCGCGCGCGGCCTTCAGGCGGTTGCGGGACTGGCGCCCGGACCCCGCGCCCGGTTCGCGTTTTTAACCATCGCGGCGGCGCTTTACCTCGCCCCGTTTGTTGTCTACACGCCAAAAACATTTCTGGCCGAAAAACAAATTCAGGAACAGATCGAAAACAACGTGCGCAAGCCGATCGGCCTGTATTTGAACCGCGTGATGCAGCCCAACGAAACCGTCGCGTGCGAATGCCTCGGCTACGTTTCCTATTACTCTAGGCGGACGGTATACGACTGGCCGGGACTGGCCAGCCGCAAGGTGGTCGCTTTCAGCCGCGCCCACCCCGAAATCCGTTCCCTGATGGGCATGATTGCGACGCTGAAGCCGGATTATCTCGTGTTGCGACACCACGAATACGTGGGATCGCGGGATAATTGTTGTCCGTGGCTTGCGACCAAATACAAAATTGTCGCCGCTTTCGAAGCCCCTCGCGAAAAGATCCGCGATATCTTTTTGATCGATCAAAACATAGATCTTGGCTTCTATGTTTTGAAACGCACAGGGTGACGAACTTTTCAATGGCAAGAAAACCGCGCCCCTGTTCGCCGGACAAGATCCGATTGGGCGTGGCGACGCCTTGGAGGAATTATTGAGATCGTCCCTGTGTTTAGAGGACATGTTTTGGCGCTGCGTCCAGTACGAAGGAAGGAAAACGATGAAAAAAGCAAAGACCATGTTTGCAAGTATATTCGGGGCGATGTTGCTGGTTGTGATGCTGGCGGGATGCCCCTGTAATCCGCCGGAAACGGCGCCTTATGTCGAAGTCGAGCGATACATGGGCAAATGGTACGAAATCGCGAAATATCCCGTGCTGTTCGAACGCGGGCTCGTCGGCGTCACCGCCGAGTATTCGTTGCGCGACGATGGAACCGTGCGGGTAGTGAACAAAGGTTTCCGCGGCGATTTCAATGGCCGCGAAACGAGCATCGAAGGCAAGGCCGTTATCGCGGACCGAACAACGAACGCCAAACTCACCGTGTGGTTCGGCCCGATTCCGCTGGGTTTTCTTGAACCGAATTACTGGATTGTCGGACTGGGCGGCGATTACGACTATGCCGTTGTCTCGGACGGTTGCCGGGGAACCTTGTGGATTTTGAGCAGAACCCCCCGGATGGATCCCGCCAAATACAACATGATTGTATCTTGGCTGGAGGATAGCGGATTCGACACCAGCCGGCTGGAATTGATGCCGCAGCCGGAATGACCCGCCTCAGGTTCCATCAAAAAAACGCCGGTCCAACACGTAAAGCAACGTGGATGCCGCGCTGCAAAGCACAGCGCCCCATGCCATATCCACCCCCACGACCTTCAGCGGCCAACCCCGCAAAATGGCCATGTTGGTAAAATCGAATATTCCATACACGACGGCTCCAAACGCGGCGCCAACCATCATCGCGCCTGAAAAGTGATGAAAAGAGGCCAGCCGGGGAAGCACGAACCCAACAAGCCCGGCGGAAAGTAGCGCCCAGACAACCAAAGCGGCAGCCACGTTGATTTTGACGAGTCCATTCTCGAAACGGAGAAACGGCTGGAGATGCGCGCGAAAGAACGGGCCCAGCACGAAACTCAGCACAAGACCGTCGAGGATGGTCAAAAAAACGAATCCGGCCATCCATAGCGTCGCATATTTCATGGAATGGCCACCTGGATTTCGTTTCGGCGCATAAACGGCGGTGTCCACGGGGGATTGTATTGCGCCACGATCGGTTCCGATACTGGACGTATCCCGTCCCGTTCAAGCGCGGAAAGCAGCAACGCCATTTTCGCTTTGGATCTTTTCTCCGTGGCATAGCCGGAAAAACGCAATACGGCATACCGCATGGGCGGTGTCTCGCGCAATCGCACCGCCGGATTATTGGGACGGGGCAACGATTCCAGCGAATATTCTCTCGGCATAATGAAAGCGACCGTGAATGCGTTTCCCTTTTCCGCCTTTTCCTGCAACACGGGGGCCGTCATGGCGATCGGTTGGGATTTTTCCTGCAGGACCGGAGCGGTCATGGCCACCTCTTTCCGGGTGGTGTTGTTGCCGAAAATATAATCGGCAATCTGCCGGAAACCCGCGTAAAGCGTTTCGCGATATCCGCCCGGAATGGTGACCTCCGCGCGAATTTGTGGACCATAGTCCCGGATTTCATACAACGGCCCGGTTTTTATGATCGTGAACGCCGGTTCTTCGATGCCCTTATTGGACGCGTGGCCTACCGCAATCCACGCGCCCATCAATACAACGATCAGCGCAACAACAGCCAGGATAATCACGCGTTTCATTTCGTCTTTTCGAGTTCGCGCTCGATCGCGCGAACGACTTCCGGCGCGTCCGGCTTGGTGGTGGGGGCAAACCGGGCGACTACTTTGCCGTCGCGCCCGACCAGAAACTTTGTAAAGTTCCATTTGATGGCCCCGCCAAAGGGGCCGTTCTTTTCTTTCGAGGTCAAGTCCTTATAGAGAGGACTGATCGCCTTTCCACGGACGGAAACCTTTGAAAACATGTCAAACGTTACATGGTATTTCAGCGAGCAAAACGATTTGATTTCCGCGTTGGTTCCGGGTTCCTGGCGCAGGAAGTCGTTTGAGGGAAAGCCAAGTATGGCAAACCCTTTGTCCTTGTATTTCTCGTGGAGGGATTCGAGCGCCGCATACTGGGGGGTGAAGCCGCATTTGGACGCCACGTTCACGATCAGCACAACCTTGCCCAGATACCTCGACAGGTCTACATCGTTGTTGTCAATGTCCTTTACCGTGTGGGAAAGGGGACTCGCGCCCGTTTCGCCCGAAGAGGCGCATCCACACAGGGTCAACAATCCCAGAATTCCGGCTGTCCGCGACGACCACGACATAGGCGCCTCCTTTCGGCAAGGGTTCATTTTCCGGTCTTTCACCGATCAAGGCCGGATCCGCGTCTTTTATTGAGATTCAACACCCGCCCGCGTCCCGTTATTTCAGATTTGCGGCGCTGTTTCCGGCACGGGATAGAGCGCATCGAGTTTGGCCATGACGTCGTCCGGAATATGCAGTTCCGCCGCGCGCAGATTTTGATCGAGTTGCGCCACGTTTGAGGCGCCCAGGATTACGCTGCTGACATGCCGGTTGCGCAGGCACCATGCCAAGGCCAGTTCCGCCGCGCTCGCTCCCAGTGCCCGGGCCAATGCCGCCAGTTCCTGGCCTTTGCGCATATTCTCGTCCGTCCAATACATCTTCCGGATGACGGCGTTCTGGCGATCGTCGGCGGCGCGCGATCCGGCGGGCGGCGGTTCTCCGGGGCGGTATTTGCCGGTCAACATGCCGTGCGCCAGAGGCGAGAAGACGACATTTCCGATTCCCTCCGCGGCCGTCGTCGGGAAAAGCAGCGATTCGGGATAGCGATACAACAGGCTGTAACGCGGCTGGCTGGCGGCGATGGGCCGCGCGCCGAGATTCCGGGCAACGGCGTTGGCGCGCACGATGAGCGGGGCCGGCCATTCGCTCACGCCCCAATAAAGGATCTTGCCGGCGCGCGCCAAATCCTCCATGGCGCGGACCGTCTCCTCGAGCGGCGTGTCCGGATCGGGGCGATGGCACAGGTATACGTCCACATAATCAAAACCGAGACGGCGCAGGCTCGCATCGCACTGTTCGCGGATATGCTTGGCGGAAAGGCCCTTGTCGTTCGGCCCCGTTCCCATCGGCGCCCAAACCTTGGTGAGCACGACCACATCGGATCGGGGAACTTCCGCCAGATAACGCCCCAGCGCCTTTTCGGCTTCCCCCTTGTTGTAGGCGTTCGCGGTGTCGAAATAGTTGATGCCGCGTTCGTAGGCGCGCAGCACCAATGCGCGCGAAGTCGCTTCGTCGCAGGTGTACCCAACGGTAAGATAGGTGCCGAAACCGAGTGCGCTGACCCGTACGCCCCATGGCCCCAACGAACGGTATTCCATAAGCCAGGCCCTTGTTACATTCGACGGTTGGCATGAATGCCCGAAACGCCCGACGCCAGCGCCTTGTTGCGGAGTTGCGTCAGCGTGTCAAACAATCCCTGCGACGAAACGCGATCCCGGCGGCGCTGTCCCGTGATGCAGACCAGCACGTCGATCAGCGAGGCGCATTGCCCAAAGGGACCCGCCGCAACGGCGTCGCGATAGGTTTTTTCCTGGCCAAGATTCGCGTACAGGGTTCCCACGTTTTCCCGCCACGCCTTCACGACTCCCTCGCAATACGCGTCGGCCTGCGCCGGATGCAAGAGGCAGATGAAATAGCCGCCGCCCATATGCCCCACAAGGCACGACTCTTCCGGCGCTTGGCGGGCCAGCGCCTTGAGAATGCGCGCCAGATGGCGGATGGCGTCAACGCGCGATTGTTTGCCGCATTGATAGGCAAACTCCCGAAGCCGCATGAGTTCCACGGATGCCGTGGTAAATTCCTCCTGGCAACTGATCCGGCGCTGCAATTCGCGTTTGATTGTGCCCGCCGCGGGGAGTGACGTCATTTCGTCCAGCGACTTGATGTCTGCGTTTGCGCGAAGCAACATTTCGACCCGTTGGGCCAAGTTTTGCATGTCGAACGGCTTGCCGATGTAATCGTCCGCGCCCTGTGCAAGCCCGTGCCGGATTTCTTCTTCGCCGGACATGGCGGAGAGGATGAGAATCGGCAGCGCATACAGTTCCGGATCGCTTCGCAGTTGCCGGCAGATCTGAAATCCCGAAGCGCCGCCCGGCATCATCACGTCCAAAATCATCAAGTCGATTGGATGGGCACGAGCCAGCGCCAGCGCATCTTCCCCCTTGGACGCAACGGTGCATTCGTGCCCTTGCGCCTGCAGATTGGCCCCGATGAACTGTGCCGTCCGGATATCGTCGTCCACAATGAGTATTCGAGCCACGCCGCACTACTCCCTTGACGCGGTCCCGGCGCCATGCCTCCGGTGGCGCGGCGGGATTCCGCGTTTGCTTTACCGGCGAAGAATACCAGAGCAGCGCCCCGATTCCAAGCCTTCGGCAACAAGACTCTTCACCGTTTCGACCAGTTCCCCGCGCGGGATTGTCCGCTGTGCGGTTTTCCCGGCTTGGCGGTAGGTTTCGTGATCGGCAATATCCGCGCGTTGCTGCTTGCCTGCCATGAGGTCTTTTACGGAAACCTTGCCTTGGGCGAGTTCGTCTTCGCCGAGGATGACGGCCACGGGGATTCCGAAACGGTCGGCGTGTGAGAGCTGGGCCTTGAGGGATCGTTTTGTTCCGAAATAGACCTCCGCGCAAATGCCGTTTCCGCGCAGTTCCGCGGCCACGCGCATCGCCTCCGCAACCGGCACGTTGCCCAGCGTCATCACCAGCGCCTGGACAATCGTCTTGTGCGGAGACGTCACGCCCAAATGCCGCAGCGCGGCCATGAGCCGGTCCAGTCCGACGGACATGCCCGTGCAGGGGATCGGCTCGTCGAGAAAACGCGCGACGAGCTGGTTGTAGCGTCCGCCGCCCATGACGGATCCGAATTCCGGCGCGTTGGGCAGGATCGTCTCGAACACGGGGCCGGTGTAATAGTCGAGGCCGCGCGCGAGACTCGGCGCAAAGACGGCGTGTTTTTCGTCCACGCCGAGCGCGTCCAGGCTCGACGCGAGTTCGTCCATTTCGGCCATGGCCGTGTCGGTCTGTTCGCCGGGCGGCAGCGCGGCGCGCATGGCTTCGACGATGCCATGGCGCGTATCCGCCTTGATTGCAAGAAACGCCAACAGACCGTCAATCGTTTCCTTGTCCAATTTGACGCCGGGGATCGGATCGCCGGATTCGTCAATGCGTCCTTCGCCGAGTTCGAGCCGGACGTTTTCGATGCCGACCTTCGCCAGTTTGTCAATCACGCGCAGGACGTGTTTGTGGCGTGCGGGACAGCGGACGTTGTGTCCGTACAAAAGCGCGTCAACGACCTTGCGGTTGTTGACAAGGACCACAAAATCCCCGACGCCGACGGCCCGCATGACTTCCGCCATGATCGCGATAATCTCGGCGTCCACCGCGACGGATTCCGATCCAGCCGCGTCAATGTCGAACTGCGTGAATTGCCGGAACCGCCCCGGGCCGGGTTTGTCCGCGCGCCAGACGGAACCGCAGGCATACCGCCGGAACGGCGTCTTGAGTTTGTCCGGGTATTGGGCCAGCAGGCGCGCAAACGGCACCGTCATGTCGAATCGCAGGGCAATCGGCTCGCCTTCGGGGCTTTCCAGCCGGAACAGTTCCTTGTTGGTTTCCTCGCCCCCCGCGCCCAGCAGGGTTTCCAGGTGTTCCAAGGCGGGCGTTTCTATGGGCAAGAAGCCAAATTTTTCGAAGACTTCCTCGATGGCGCGCACCACTTTCTTGCGCGGGATCATGTCTTCCGGCAGGAGATCCTGGCAGCCCTTGACGGTGCGCGGCTCGACTTTCGGGGCTTTTCGTTCAACGTCTCCCATGTATTCTCCTTGTATTTGACGATACGTTCCGCATCGGGTCGTGCCACGATACGATGCCCAAAGACGCAAAGGTCAAAAAGGACTTTGGCGGCCGATCCGAGGGTATCGGCGCTTTGGGCCCTTATGTTCTTTTGCCTTTCGTATGAAGTTTCATGCGCATATCCGGGCGCGCGCTTCAGAACGGCTTGTCGGCCCGTTCGCCGAACATGGCGGGATCAGGCAGTTTCTTTTCGTAGATTTCCACGCCGTTCTGCTTGCGCAGTTCGGCCATCATCTTGCCGATGAGAATCGCCGGCGCCAGTTGCGGTTTTGCCTCTTCCAGGGACATTGGCTCTTCCGGGCGGTGATCAAGCACTTTCAATACCATGTAGACGGCGGGCATCTGTTGAAGCGACTGTTTGCCGGCGGCATCCGTCTTGCCGATGACCTGGTAGTCGGGCAGAAAGACCGGCCCGACAATTTCGCCGGCCTCACGTCCCGACACTTCAAGCCAGAATGTGGCAAATCGCGTCAGATTCGGGTTGTTTTCAATTTCGGATTCGAGAATGGACGCAGGATCCTTGGCCTTGAACTCCTCGACGATCGCATCGAACGATTCGCCCGCATCAATCCGTTTTCGGACGGCGGCCGCATCCTTTCCGGCGCCGGGTTGTTCGGCCGGGAACCGAATGGCCAGAAATTTGACCCATTCGAGTTTCTTGAACTCGCCCTTGCGCAGGCGGTATTCCTGTTCATATTCGGCGTCCGTGACCGTCAGCGCCCCGGATTTGAGGGCTTCAACGGCCTTGTATCCCACGGCGGCATCGCCCAGTAGTTTTTCGTGCAACTCGTCAATTTCGTTGTCCATCTGCTCTTTCGCCATATCCAGTTGTTCCTTGGACATGCCGAACAGGGCGGGATCCTGCGCCATGTACATGGCCGCGTAATTATCCTCCTCATGTTTCTGGAAATACTGCTGCATGGCGGCCGATCGGGGCAACAGGGTTTGCCCTCGGCTTTTGTACAGTTCCTCGACCTCCTGGCCCAGCGGAATCTTGATTTGTTCATCAATATAGTTGGAGAGAATGCGGAGCATGTCGCCGCGATTCTTGATGATGCGATCCTCGTCGGGCATGTCGCGGATGACTTTGGCCAGTTCGCCGCGGGTGATGTAACGGTTCTTGAACTTCGCGACGCGGATCTGGTCCTTGTCGGCGATGAAACCGCAACCGGAAAAGGCGACGATCATGACAAGGATCCCCGCGAGAGACCCGTGAAAACGTGCTTTCATGGCAGAATCCTTTCGCGCGCGATCAGGCGCTCATGGCAAGGTGCGTGCGGGCATATTCGACGGCATTGCGGAAGACTTGCAATCCAGCGCCTTCCTCCGGCAGGACCTCGCGCGTCCATCGCGGATGATGGGTCCGTTCGACATAGGCTTCCGGGTGCGGCATCAGGCCGAAGATGCGGCCCGACGGATCGCAAATCCCGGCGATATCGTCTATCGCGCCATTCGGATTTGCCGGAAACACCCCGCGGGCCGGCGCGCCGTCCGCCGTGCAATATCGCAACGCGACCATGCCGTTCGCCCTGAGCCGTTCGAGGACGGCGTCATCGCGCGGAATAAATTTGCCTTCACCGTGCCGGACGGGTAGTTCAAGGCGATCGATGCCGCGCAGCCAGACGCATTTCGTCGCGGCATCCGTTGCGAGACAGACCCAGCGGTTCTCGAAACGTCCCGAATCGTTGTTGGTCAGCGTGGTTTCCTGGACGAACTCGCCGTCGAACAACGGTAAAATGCCCATCTTCACCATGACCTGAAATCCGTTGCAGATACCAATCGCCAATTTGCCGTCCGCGATGAACCGCTTGATCGGCGCGCCGAGTTTGTAACGCAGGCGGTTCGCCAAGATCTTGCCGGACGCCACGTCGTCGCCGAAGGAAAATCCGCCGGGTATCGCCAAGATATGCCGGCTGTCCAGCATGTCGGGCCGCGCGATCAAATCATTCAGATGGACCCGTTGCGTTTTCGCGCCCGCCCGCGCGAGCGCGTTTTCGGTTTCCGCGTCGCAGTTGATGCCAAAACCCGTCAGAACAAGCGCTTGTACGGTCACGTTCACCACCTCAAGGGCCGTTGCCACGCCTCTTTCAACTCGCCGATCGTGGCACAGATACCGTTTTCAATCTCGAATCGATCATCATCCCTGACCACGCCCACCCGCGTCACGGGACAATTGTCCAGCGCCGATTCGAACGCCGGCGCGTCGGATGGTTTCACGGTCACAACAAACCGGCTTTGCGATTCGCTGAACAACGCGACGGTCATATTGGGCGCCCCAATCGGGGCAAGGTCGAGCGACAGGCCATGGCCGCCTGCAAAGGCCGATTCCGCCAGGGCCACGCCCAATCCGCCGTCGCTGCAGTCGTGGCACGAGGCCACCAACCCTTGTCCGATGGCCCGCGACAACGCCGTGTACAGCCGCTTGGCTTTCATCGGGACAACCTTTGGCACAGTCGTTCCCAGCCGCCCCTTCAAGGCAAGATACTCGCTGCCGCCCATCTCGTCGTGCGTCTCGCCAAGCACATAGACCACGTCGCCGGGACGTTTGACGTCCATCGAAACGGTTTTCGTGGCATCCGGGAGAATCGCCGCCGCCGTGAACAGCACCGTCGGCGGTATCGAAATCTTCGTGTCCCCGATCTTGTAGTCGTTTTTCATGCTGTCCTTGCCGCTGATCAACGGGATGCCGTACGTCACGCACACATCATACAACGCCTCGCAGCATCGGACCAGTTGCGCGAGTTTGAACGCGCCGTCCGGCGTCTTTTCGCTTTGAACCGGATCGGGCCAGCAGAAGTTGTCGAGCCCCGCGATAAGACCGGGTTGCGCTCCGACGGCGATCAGGTTTCGCACGGCCTCGTCAATGGCGCAGGCCATCATCCAATACGTGTCGAGATCGCTGTATTTCGGCGCGATGCCGCACGCGACGGCCAGCCCGCGCTTCGATCCGGGAATGGGCCGAATCACGCCCGCGTCGCCCGGCCCATCGTGCGCGGCGCCCTGGAACTGCTTGAGCACGCTCTGCGCAAGGACTTCATGATCGTACATGCGCACGAAGGTTTCCTTGCTGCATACGTTGAGCGATCCGAGCACGGCCTTCAGCGCCGACGTCAAATCCGAATCCTCGACGATAATCTCCGGATCCCGCGCGGGCGGCGTCCATTGCGCCTTGAGATGCATTTTCGGCACGCCCTCGTGCAGGAACGCCATGTCGAGCGAGGCAATCCGTTTGCCGTCGTAATAACATTCGAGCAAACCGGAATCGGTGAACGCCCCGAGATCCGTCGCCTCCACCGCGCGGCGTTTCGCCAAGTCCATGAAGGCGTCGAGTTTGTCCGGCGGCACGGCCAGCGTCATGCGCTCCTGCGCCTCGGACAAAAAGATTTCCCACGGAGCAAGACCCGCATATTTCAGCGGGGCGCGTTCGAGGTGGACTTCGCAACCGCCCGGCCCGCGCGCCATTTCGCCGACACTCGACGACAAGCCGCCCGCGCCGTCGTCGGTGATGCACGTGAACAGGCCCAAATCGCGCGCTTCGAGGAGAAAATCGGCCATTTTCTTTTGCGTAATCGCGTCGCCTATCTGCACCGCCGTGGCCGGCGATCCCTCATGCAGTTCCTCGGAGGAGAACGTCGCGCCGTGGATGCCGTCCTTGCCGATGCGTCCGCCCGTCATCACGATGCGATCGCCGGGACGCGCGCCTTTTTCATGACTGGGTTTGCCGGCGACGACGGCCGGGATCATCCCGCCCGTTCCGCAGAACACCAGCGGCTTGCCGAGAAACCGTTCATGAAACACAATGGCGCCGTTAATGTCGGGGATGCCGCTCTGGTTGCCGCCGTCCTTCACGCCTTGATGCACGCCCCGGAGCACGCGCCGCGGGTGGAACAGGCGCGGCGGAATCGGCCCATCGTAAAACGGCGACGCAAAGCAAAACACGTCGGTGTTGAAAATGCACTTGCACCCCATGCCCGCGCCGAGCACGTCGCGGTTGACGCCGACGATGCCGGTTATCGCCCCGCCGTACGGATCGAGCGCCGACGGACTGTTGTGCGTCTCGGCCTTGAGCGCGAAATTCCATGTATCGTCGAATCGAATGATGCCGGCGTTGTCGTGGAATACGCTGACGAGCCAGTTTATCGTCTTGCCGACCTCGTCGGTCGTGGCTTTGACATAGGTCTTGAACAGGCTGTCAATCCGGCGCGTTTCGCCCTGTTCGTCCGTGTAATCTATCACTGCATTGAAGATTTTATGCTTGCAGTGCTCGGACCACGTCTGGGCCAGAATTTCCAGTTCGATGTCCGTCGGGTCGGCGGGCAACCCCGCCGCCTCGCGCTTTGCGCGCACGATCGGATCGCGGTAATGCGCCTGGATCGCCTTCATTTCGTGCAATTCGAGCGCCAGCATCCGATCGCGGCTCAATGCCGCCAGATCGGCGTCCGATACGTCAAGACTTACCGTATGGACTTCCGGATCGCTGCGTTCGGTAACAATGGGCAGGCCGAGCAACGGCTCGCCGCCGGCCGTTTTCATCTCTTCCGCGGATTTCACGACCCAGCGCTGAATCAGTTCGTTGGCGAGCGCGTCACGGGCGATTCGCTCGCAGACCGCGCGATCCGCCACGCCCCGAATCGCGTATTGCGTGGATTTGTAGACCGCCTCGCCCGGTTTCAACGGGCGTCCGATCGTGTCCGCGATGCCCTCGGCGGAACTCTTGCCGACGTTGTCCGTCACGCCCGGCAAAAAACCGACTTCAATCACAAAATGGAAGTCGCGGGCGAGCGAGGCATTGACCACGGACTCTTGAATGATTGGATCGGTGAACAATTCCTTTCGAACCAGTTCAAGTTCGTCGCCGGACAACCGGGCGTCAATCGTATAAACGTCAATGACGCGCACGTCTTCCACACGAATCCCCAAGTCCTCCGCAAGCCGCCCTTTCACGCCCGTGCCCGTCGGATCAGGCAAACCGGCCTTCATCGCCACTTCGATCTTATTCGGCATACTGAACGGTTCCCCGATAGTTCACTTCGTTGACGCCCTCGATGGTCGATCCGATCAACACGGCCTGTTCCCCTGTTTGTCCAATCGCGTCCAGGGTCTTTTCCGCCTCGTCCCTGGCGACAACAAGAAGGAATCCCATGCCCATGTTGAACGTGCGCAGCATTTCAAGGTCGGCGATGCGGCCCGTATTCTTTAGAAAAGCGAAGACAGGTGGCGCTTCCCACGCGCCCAGATCTATTTCCGCGCCCAGTCCCGCGGGAAGTGTGCGCGGTAAATTATCCGTGATGCCGCCGCCCGTGATATGCGCCATGCCTTTTACCTTGACAATGCGCATGATGAGTTGAACCAGTTTTGCGTAACTGCGATGCGGTTCCATGAGGACTTCGGCGACCGTTTGGCCTGTTCCCGGCATCGGATCGTCGCAACCCAATCCCGCCACCTCGAAGCAAACCTTCCGCGCCAGACTATAACCGTTGGTATGCAGCCCGGAGGACGGAAGGCCGATAATGACATCCCCGGGAACAATGGATGAACCATCCACGATATTCTTCCGATCCACCACGCCGACAATCGTGCCCGCCAAGTCGTATTCGCCCGGGGTATACATGTCCGGCATCTCCGCCGTTTCACCGCCGATGAGCGAGCAGCCCGCGTAACGGCAACCCGTGGCCAACCCACGAACCACCTCCACCACGACGCCGGGATCCAGTTTCCCGAAAGCCAGATAATCGAGAAAAAAAAGTGGACGCGCGCCCTGCACCAGAATGTCGTTCACGCAATGAGAGACCAGATCGATCCCCACCGTGTCGTGGCGGCCCGTCATGAAAGCCAGTTTCAATTTCGTGCCGACGCCGTCCACGCTCGACACCAGCACGGGTTCCTCCATGCCGGCCATGTCGAACTGATACATGGCGCCGAAACTGCCGATATCCTGAAGCACGTGATCGTCGAAGGTCTTCTTGACCACGCTCTTGATGTCGTGCATGGCCTTGGTGGCCGCATCAATATCCACGCCGGCATCGCGATAACTCAAACCGGGTTGTCCATCCGTCATGAAAAATACCCTCACGCCTTGATAATTCGGATTTCCGCGGAGCATACCGCCGGAATGACTCCCAATGCAAGACACCGCCCGAGGCCGTTTATGCCAAGGATATTCACGGTGTGTCATCGGGGGATACAAGAAAAGGCTGGTGGGCGGTGGGTGACTCGAACACCCGACACCCTGCGTGTAAGGCAGGTGCTCTAACCAACTGAGCTAACCGCCCGAAGGTGGAGGGCACGATATCACGGGCCAAGGGATGGGTTCAAATGGGCGGTAAATTGCAGAGGGCCGGCCAGAGATTATAGATTGAGGATGAACGGAATGGACGAAGTGGATGGGATAGACAATGCGGGCGGCGGATGTTTCGGTCCTGCGCGGGCTACGCGGTTTGGGACCAGACTTCCCGGCGACGCGGTTCGTGTGCGTTTTCATCTGCGCGCCGCGCGGATTTACGCGCTTGCGGCGCATGGATTTGCTTTTGCCGCCGTGGGTGGAAAAGAATGGAATTTGCGGAGAATCGCAGGAATCGGGCATTGGATGAACCGGTTTGCGGACCGGTTCGGACGAGGAGGGTCGAACCATGGACAGGAAGGGATTCACGCTAATCGAGTTGCTGGTGGTTATCGCGATAATCGGCATTTTGGCGGCGATTCTGCTGCCGGCGCTGGCGCGTGCCCGCGAATCGGCACGGCGCGCCAGTTGCGCGAACAATCTCAAGCAGATTGGCCTCTCGATGAAGATGTATGCGAACGAGGCCCCCAGCCAGAAGTTTCCCCCGGACAAGTACAAGACATTCAACGAAGGCTCGTGCAGCCCCGGCAAGGTGACGTTCGGGGTTATCTGGCAGGGCGAGACGTTGTACCCGGAATATTTGAGCGACACGACGGTGAACGTGTGTCCGTCGGACAGCGACGGGGCGAAGGCTATCACAGGCGGACGCTGGCTGTGCGATCAGAACGAACCGGATCGGGGTATTTGCCCGTGCAAGATAGACGATCTTTCCTATGGCTATTTCGGCTGGGCGTTGAAACCGGAAATTTATCTGGCTCCGGGCATCGATCAGAACGATCCAAATTTCCCCAGCGGCCTCGGCGCCATCGGCAGTTATTTCGATTCGGGTTTCGCCAACTCCCTGATCCAGCAATTTCAGGCGATATTTGTCAAGGACGGCAGCACCAATCCGGCCGACATTGCGCAAATTGCCGGCATTATGGACAGCGATATACGGATTACGGGCCACGCAACCCTGGGCGATTTCCTGGTCTACCGCCTGCGGGAAGGCGTAGAGCGTTTCTTCGTCACCGACATCAACAATCCGGCATCCACTGCCAAGGCCCAAAGCGAGATTGTCGTGCAGTACGATTTCGTGACGACGGTGGCCCGGGATTTCAACCATGTGCCCGGCGGGTCGAATGTCCTGTATCTGGACGGTCATGTCGAATTCCTGAAATGGCCGTCGAATCATCCCGTAAACCGGGGTTTCGTGGCTCTGATTGACACCGTCAAGAATTTTTCACTCTGACGCAATTGTAGACATGGTTTCCATGGACGCGGCGGGTCCAAGCCAATGAATCGCAGGCAGTTTCTTGGACAAGCGGCAGGGACGGCGATGGCGGCGGTGTTGCCGTCGAAGGCGTCTGCCGGGGAGGGTGATTCGTTCTGTTTTGCGGTGGTGGCGGATCCCCATTGCTCGGACGGCATCACGGAGGGACTTGAGGCGTACGGCAGCGGCGTTGACCGATTTTTGAATACGATCAAAACGATGGAGGCCATGTCCGAGAGGGAGAAACCATCGTTCATTTTGCTCGCGGGCGACGTGCACCCCGAAGCGCTTCGACCCCGAATGGTCGAAGCGACGATCCCGGTTCATGCCACGCCCGGCAATCATGAATCCACCCGGGAAAAGCGCGCGGCGCTACGCTCGTTGTTTCCCGGTGATTTTACGTTGAACGGAAAACCAGCCGACTACTACAGTTTCGTCCATAAAGGCGCACGGTTCATTGCGGTGTGCGATGCGGGCGCGGGCGGAGACCATGTCGGGCATTTGTGTTCGGAGATCATTGAGCCGCCGGGCCAATGCGAATGGCTGGAAGGCGAACTTCGTAAGCCGGAACCCGTGAAAATTGTCTTTGCCCATATTCCGGCCGAACGGGAAGGCCGGGATCGCGACATGTACCTGAACCGGAACGATTCCCGATGGTTCAATGCGCTCGTGAAAGAAACGCAGCCCGTGGCCGTGTTTTTCGGCCATCTGCATCGGCCAACATCGTCGTACAGGACAGGCCGGTCGCAAATCTTCCATGTGCGATCCTGTTGTTGGAACTTCGACAAAGCCCCTGTCGGTTTCCTGCATTGCCGCGTCACGGAAGGCCAACTTGAAACGCGCGAAATCATCACGGGCGAGTACAAGTAAGCGGCGGCGGTTTACGATCCATGGCGGGCCACGGCTTCGCGGGCGAGTTGGACCCAGCGGATGAGGCGCGTGGGATCGCCGCAAAGCGTGTGGACGTCTTTCATGACGATCTCCAGGTTGCAGTCGCGGGCCGTGGTAACGGTAAGGCGCAAGTCCTCGCGGATGAGATCCTCGTCGAAATAGGGCGTGCTCACGAGCGTGGGATTGGGTTTGCGCGAAAACACATAGTCGCGGCCCAGCGCCCCGGCCATGAACGCCTGGTCGCACCACGGGGATATCGAGACGCGTTTGAGATTTGGCAACGTCTTGACGTATTGCCATCGGTCGTGGACCGGCTCGCAGCAGCCGTAGTACGTGCGCCCGAATCGTTCGACGATGGGGCGGTAGTATTGAAGCACGAATTCTTCGCATTGGTCCGGTCCGCAGGAGACGGTTTCCTGTGATTCGCTCAAGACCCAGAGATCTTTCAGGCGGACCGGGTCGCCGGGTTGTCGCCCGGGTTGCGGCAATGCGTTCGTGTAGCCCATGCTGCCGGAACCGATGTAGTCGTTTTCGTTGTTCAACGAAAGCAACCCTTCTTTTTCGAGCCATTCGGCAAAGGCAATACACTCGGCCTGGAGAAATCGCATGAGGCGGTGCAGCCCTTCGGGATCGGCGCACATGTACATCATGAATTCCTGGAGACCCACCAGATCGATGGCGACGCCCGTCAAGCCGGTCGTCCACCAGAATCCGCCGCGAAGACGGACGCCGAGAACGCCATCGAAGACCTCTTCCAAATGCCGCTTCCATGCCCACGTGGCTTCGCGGTCCACCTCGTAGGTGCGCGGGCGCAGTTTTTCAAGATCGGATTCGAGATTCTTGATCGGCGCCTCCCAGCTCCGGCTCGACACGTTTCCGCTGACCCGGTCCGCATAATGCTGAATGGATGCGACACCGTAATCGCTCACATTGACCTTCCAGTTGCACGCGACATACGGTTCGACGACATGATCGTCCTTCACCCGTTCGAATTCATAGATGATAAACCGCAATCCGCGTTCGATGGATCGCGCCCATTCCTCCTGGCACCTCGCCTGCCCTTCTTCGATCATGTCGAAGGCTACCCTGTTCTCGGCCAGGATCAAGGGACGTCCACCGCGGCCCTCGTCGTGCGCGTACCATGCGCGTTTTCGTTCGAGGTTGACGGGATCATGCGCGATATCGGCGACACGTTTGCCCAGTTCGCGCAGAATGGCGAGATCTTCCGGAACAATACTCCACGATGTTTCGTCTGGCATGGCAATCTCCTGGCCGCGATACTATTCCGGCGGCGGCCTTGCCGCGCGCGGTCAATCGTCCGGCAACATAAACGACAGTCCTTCGATGGGATAACCGGCTTCATCGGTCATTCGCAAACTGAACGCCCACGAGCCGTGCGAATTGATGGAGGTCACGCCGAGGCGGCTCTTGCCTTTTGGAATCACGATGGGCACTCGGTCCTCAAAAATATACCGGTCGCGAAACAACAGGCCGTGCCCCCGAACGGGATACTCGCGGCGGTCAAAGACGATGTGGCCGTCCAGCCGCACAATGATTCCATCGTCCCAGCCCACATGGAGATGTGCGTGGCAGGTTTTCCTTGCATGAATATCCGACACCAAGTGAGCCGATGCGTTGTCCGTGTTTCGCCAGTCGAACACGGCAGCCAGGCTGACGGTTCCCAGTGGCTCGTAGTTGCGGAACGGAAACCATCGCACGGGGCCGTCGCGCCCCGGAATGGATTGATCCGCATGTACCGGCTTCAGCAAGGCATCCTGCGAGGCAAACGCAGGATCTGTGAACGGATTTCCGAGCGGACCGAGCGCCATCCATTCGGCCGGTGTACCGAAGCGGTTGCAGAGTTCCGCGAATGAAATCCGGCCGCGATCATATTGTCGAACGATCCGAACCAAGCCGGCCGCGCGTTTGTCTTCCAACGGGGCTTTCGCGGCGAGGATGGCCTGCCAGCCGGCGATGGCGTCGCGGCCTTGCGCAAAGGTGGGCGGTTTGATTCCGTATTTTGCTTCAAGTTCGGGATCGGGCGCGCACCATGCGGGATGCGCCGTGAACGACCAGATGTACCGCTTCGCGATGGAACGCAGAAGCCGCAGCTGCTGGTCGAGTTCGGCGAGTTCCTCCTTCCACGGACGCACCGGGTAATCTTTTCCGCCGGTCTCGGCCATGTGCAACGGCCATACGCCCGGCGCGACGGTACAACGCCGTTTCCAATAGTCGAGCGTTTCGCCTTCCAGCAAGAGTTCCGCCGCGCCGTCGCCCGTGCGCGGAATGCCCGCCTGCGAAACCGGGCCTTCATAGAGGCAGTAGGATCGCTCGTATCCCAGATGGAAACCGCCGGGGGCGTCGCGTCCGGCCATCGCGTCGAGCATTCCGAGCATGAAGGCCTGCCCGATGGGGCGTGTCCGCAATTCACCCGGCAAGACGAATATGACCGCCTCGGGATAGGCGTCCAGGATCGCGTTCATGGCGGCCTGTCCCTGCGCCAAGGCTGCCTCCACGAGATCGTCGGCGGTATAGCCGTCATACGTGTACATCTCATGTCCGAGCGAGTAGCGCTTGTAGGGATACTCAATGTCTATGCTGACGCCCCGGAACCCCAACTCTTTTGCCGCGTTTCCCGCAGCCCCGAAATGTGCCGCGAGTCGCTTGGTGAACTCGTCCGAGCGCAACGTCTCAGGAGAGGGCCACGCTCCCTCCTCCCCGAAGCAGAAGCCCAGCAGATTCTCGGTGGCGCCGGCCTTGTTTAGACGGGCGACGTTTTCCCCCGCTTTCGACTTCCAATCCGTCAAGGGCGATTTGTTTCCGACGCCGAGATTGGCCTCGATGCCCGTGTCCCAATCGCCGAGAACAAAGAAAAGACCGTCATACATGCGGGCCACGTCCGCTGCGCGATCGTTGAAATAGGCGGACGGAAACGCGCTGTAGGCGATCATTTTCGGCCCGTTGTCCGCGCCCGCGTTCAACCCCAACGCGCACAACAGCCAGATGCACGGTTTGAACATACCGGAATCCTTTCTTTTCGCCAAAACCCCGGATTTCTTCCGTCTACTGTATCCATTCGGGCCGCAATCCACAATCCGGCGATGTCCGCTTCTTTGAACGGCGCCCGTCGCGGTGTTATGCTTTTCGAGGGGAAGAACCCGTCCGGTTTTTCCGATGTCGTTGCAACGTGGTACGAGTCCGTAATTGCCGCCCATGGAACCCAGCGAAGATCCTCTCCCAAAATGGGGCGTGACACACGGGTGGAGACGTGTTCCGATTCTGTCGGGATTGCAGGAGCTCGATCCGGCGCCCCGGCGTTTTCTGCTGTTCATCGTGTTCAACGTTGTTTCGTGGCAGTGCATCATTGGCCCGCCGCTGGTGCTTTTCGCGCGCAAGATTGACATGCCGCCGTCGTGGGTCGGCTTCCTGATCTCGTTTACCCCGCTGTCCATGCTGTTGGTTGTGATAACCGGCCTGCTAGTGACGCGGTTCGGCCCCAAGCGGGTCATGTTCATTACATGGACGCTGCGCAATCTGGTCGCGTGCCTGGTATTCGCGATGCCGTGGGCCATGGCGCGCTGGGGCACGGCGGCGGGCGGGTATGTGTTGATGGGCGCGACATTCGGTTTCTGCCTGATGCGGGCGGTCGGCGCGGGGGGCTGGTTCCCGTGGCTGCACGAAGTCGTTCCCGAAACGCAGCGGGGCGCCTACTTCAGTTCGGAAGCGGCCATTGCGCAAATGCTGGGCGTGATCGTCGCGATCTTCCAGGCGTGGGTATTGCGAGGCGATCCGGGGCCGGATCGTTTCATCGCAATTTATGCCGCCGGCATCGCGGCGGGTTTTTTCAGCACGTATTGGATGTACCGCGTGCCGGGCGGGCGCGGGGCGGCGGAACCGGTTACGATCCGTTCGGACATGGCCTCGTATCGCCGCACAATCGGCGATCGTGTTTTCGTGCGGTTCGTTGTTGTGGCGTCGTTATGCTTTTCGACCACGTCATGGCTGGGCGCGGCCTCGGTGCTGTATCTGCGCGATGCGCTGGGCATCTCTTCGCGCGTCATCATGATCATAACGGCCCTAGGCAGTTTATGCATCATGTTGACCATCCGCCACTGGGCGCGTTTCGCCGAACGTAACGGCAGCGCGCAGGCCATGCACCTTTCGCTCGCGGGACACGCCGCTGCGTCCGCCGCATTCCTGTTGCTGTGGCCGGGCGCGGCATGGAGCGTATGGCTGGTCGCGCCGCTGATGGTCGTGGCAAGCGTGTTCGGCGCCGCGTTCTGGATGACCACCCACCGCGCGATGCTGGGCCTTGTCCATGCGACGGATCGCGTCGGCTATTCGAACCTGTGGACCGTCGGAACGTCGTTGATGCTGGGGCTGACCCCCATTGCCGCGGGATTTGTTATCGATCATGGCGGCCTGTGGGGATTCAGGATCTGTTTCCTTGCGGCAAGCATCGGAGGATTGTGTTGCGCATGGCTCTGTCTGCGCGTGGCGGAGGGAACCACGCGGCCGGTTCCGGCACGGCATCGCGCGCCGCTTTTCCTGCGTCCCGCCGCCATGCTGGGGCGCGGCGTTCGGATTACGATCGGCTTGGACGAAAGCAACCGCTGATATCCGGCGCGTCTTCGATCGAAACGCGCCATGTCTCACGCACGGAATTGATCAGAAAAACGCCCGAACAACGCGCAAGATCCGCAAGCCCGATCTTTCGTTCCTTCACTAGGCCCTGTTCGAGCAGCATCGCGCGGTACGTGCCGGGCAGAAGGCCGCATTCGACGGGCGGCGTGACGCGCTCCCCTTCCATTTCGACCACGACATTGGCAATGCACGATTCCGTAATTTCGCCACGGTCGTTCCAGAGCAGGACGTCGTCGAATCCGGGGCAGTCCCGGCGGGCGCGATCGTAAATGTCGCGGCAGGTGGTTTTGTGGTACAGGAGCGGGTTCTGCCGGTCAAGGGGTTTCTTGGCGATGCAGATGCGGTAATGAAGCGGCTGAACAAGGGGAAACGCCTCAATGGACGGCTTTCCATCCCGTGAAACGACCAACCGGATCCGGTGCGGACGCGCCGGCAGTGTGGCGACGGAAAGCGACAGGCTCCGCCGGACGGTTTCCTCATCCATCGCGAAGCCGAAATACTCCGCGGATTGCCGAAGCCGGCGCAAATGCCGATCGAGCAGCAAAAAGCCGTCTTCGGGCGTCCATCGCATCGTTTCAAGCAATGCGAAGTCGGGCGGCGCATGCGAAAGCACGCGGGCCTTCGTGGCGCATTCGCCAAACTCGGACTCGGCGGTCGAATCCCATACAATGCCGCCGCCCGTGCCGTATTCGGCGGCGCCGGTTCGATTGTCAATCAGGACCGTCCGGATGGCGACATTGAACTGGGCCTTGCGCGGCGCCGTAATCATGCCGACGGTTCCGCAATAGATCCGCCGCGGCTGGTCTTCCAGTTCCGCGATGATTTCCATGGTGCGTGCCTTGGGGGCTCCGGTGATGGACGCCGGCGGAAAAAGCGCCCCGAAAATCTCCGCGATTCCGGCGTCGGTGGCGCAGCGCACCGTGCTGGTCATCTGCCATAACGTCGGATATTGCTCGATGTCGAACAGCGAGACCACCTCGACCGAACCGGTGGCGGCGATGCGGCCCATGTCGTTGCGCACCATGTCCACGATCATGACGTTCTCCGCGCGATCCTTTTCCGATTCGCGCAGCCGGGCGGCATTCGCCCGGTCCTGCTCATGCCACAAGCCCCGCGCAATGGTGCCCTTCATCGGCCGCGAAACGAGTTCGCGGCCGTCGAGGGAAAAAAACAGTTCCGGCGACGCGCAGCACACCGTCCAATCCCCGGTATTTACGAGGGCGCCGTATGCGCAGCGCTGCGCGCCGATAATCCGCGCGAAGAAATCCAGGGGATCTTCGCGAAACGGGGCGTGCAGCCGCAGGGTGTAGTTGGTCTGGTAGGTGTCCCCCGCTTGGATATATTCCTTGATGCGCGCCACGGCGCGCCGGTAGGCCTCTTCACCGGTCGAAGATCGCCAATCCATACAGACGGCCCTCGCGGCGTCCGGCAACGCAATTTCCCGGCATTCCCGGTACAGTCCAAACCACAGGAGGGGAAACCCTTCCGCGGGTTTGGTTTTCAGCGCGGCATCGAAGGCCGGCGCGGCCTCGTAGGCGACGAACCCCGCCGCCATGAGACCTTCCTGCCGTATGCGCCGCTCAATTTCCTTTAGCGCGGGAACGACGTCGCCCGGATCGCGAACATCGAAGCACACCGCGGGGCGCTCGAAGAAAAGCCATTTCCCCGTTTGCGCGTCGTGTATCGCCGCCGTATTTTCACGAAGTTCCACGCGTTTCGCCACACGAACCCGCCACGGTCCGCGCGCCCTGTGTCATACAGTCTTCAAGCGACCGTCTATCCTGAATACATTTCGTCGAACGTTTTTTGGGCAATCCTCAGCGACGCGCGCATCAGGTCCTCGGCCTTGGCGGTTTCCCGGGCTACGAGATGCCGCATCAACAGGGCCGTGTCGAGCGTGGCGGCGGCGGCCTCGCAGGCTTCCCAGCTCAGCACGCTGCGAATCACGCGATCAATGGCCTGGGATTCATCGTCGTACGGACGGGCCTGCATGTCGTGCCCCTTCCATCGCGCGTAGCCGGCGGACTGAATCAGGCTCGCGATGGCGATGTTCATCCCGTTGACGCGCGCGCCGTGATCTATGTCGAACTTGCCGGGACCGCCGAGGATAATCCCGTCGTTGTACCCCTGGCTGTTCAGGTGCATGTGCGTCATCGCGCCGTTGTCGAGTTCCTCAACGGTATCGTAGACATGATCGAGGCCGATCATTTCGGAGTGGCCGAATTCCTTGTTGACGCCTTTGCGCGCGCGCGGAATGCCGTATTCCTCCTCGAGTTTGCGCCAAAACAGGATGGCGCTGGCCACCGTCGGGATCAACATGGCGGGATGCCCCTCGTTCGGTTTCGGCTCGAAGGCGATGAACAACCCGCCGCCCTTGCCCGCCTCGTACCGGCAGAGATCGGCGACGCTTTCTTTCAGATGGCGGTACATCTCGCGGACGCCGGGCGTGGCGATGTCGTAGCCGTACGAACCGTTCCATAAAATGTAGGAAGGCGCCAACGCCGGATCGGGATGCCAAACCATGCGGAGCGGGCCGTAGGCAAGATCCACCGCGCGTTTGCCAAGGTCGCCGGCGGCGTTGCGTTCGGCGGGATCCAGCGACGCGATCCCGCCGTAGGCGAAATGACTGTGCGCGCCGGGGGTAATCATGGCGAGATGAATGCCCGCCTCGCCGAGCGCATCGGCCACGGCGGCCGCGCTCGCATCGTCAATCTCGGTGTCATAATGCGCTTCAAATCCCAATTGCACGTGTCCGGGCAGGCGCGGCGCGATCCGGTCCTTGACAAGCCTTATCGCGTCAACGGTCGTGAATTGGTTCGAGAACCACGCGGGGCGCATGTTCGACGGGACAAATCCGCCTTTGCCCGCGTTGAATGTCCATCGGCAAATGCTGTGATACGACTTCTTTTCCGGCATGTTGAAACTCCTCTGCATTCATTGCTTTTTGTGGGCGATGTTGCGAAGTGTGTGCGCCCGAACCGCCGCTTGTCAAATGAATCCCGCCGGCGCAACATCGCAGGGGCATGTCCGTCCTCCTAGAAGTGCAGGAGAATACCATCCGGGTCGGGTTTTTTGTTGGCTCGGATGAGGGTGACGAAGATGATCGTGGCGACCGTGGGCACCACGGAGGCGGCGACAATGACCGGCTCAAAGGAAATCGTGTCGGCAATCAGGCCGATCAGATAGGTCGAAATCAATGTGCCGATGCCGGCGCCGGTGCCGCCGAGTCCCATGACGGTGCCTACCGCGCGGGTATGGAAAACGTCGGTGGGCAGGGTCAGGAACATCGTGCCGCAGCATGCGTAGGCGAAACTGGCGTACGCAAAGACCAACAGCAACAGGTAGTAATTGCTCGTCAGCGTGGCCAGCGACAACACGAGCATGCTGGGGCCGAACGCCAGCAGCACGGCCCGGCGCGATCTTCCGACCGGCCAGCCGCGGTTGATGAAGTAGCTCGACAGGCCGCCCGCGAAGAAGTTGCCGAGTCCCGCGCCCAGGAACGGCGCCCAGAAGCCCAAAACGCTCGCGCCCAGTGAAAACCCTTTGCTCTTGAGATAGAGCGCATACCATTCCGCCATCAGGAACCAGAAGGGATCCAGCAAAAACCGCCCAAGGATCAGTCCCCATGTCTGGCGGTAACGCAGGACTTTCATCCATGTAACGCGCGGCGCGCCGTCGTCCGCAGCGGAAGACGAGCGCCCTTGTTGAATATACGCCAGTTCCTCGTCGGTAATATTCGGGTGTTCTTCCGGCCTGCGGTAGAATTTCAGCCATGCAATCAGCCAGATGAATCCCAGCGAACCGGTGATTAGGAAGGCCGGGCGCCAACTGTCGAAATAGCGGTAAATCAGCAGCACGATGAAGGGGGCGATGGCGCCGCCGATCGAGCATCCGCTGTTGAACAGGGCCACGGCCCACGCCCGTTCGCGCGCGGGAAACCATTCGGACACCGCCTTGGCGCCGCCGGGATTGTTGGTCGCCTCGCCCGCGCCCAGCAGGAAACGAAACGCCACGAAACTGCGAAAGCCCTGTGCGGTGGCGGTCAGCATGCCCACGACCGAATAGAACGCGACGCTGAGGCCGATGCCGCGCCGCGTGCCGATCCAGTCGAGAATGCGCCCGAACACCATCTGCATGACGGTGTATGAAACGCGAAACGCGTTCAGGATGAACCCGTAATCGCTTTGGCTCCAGCCGTATTGGTCTCTCAGGATGGGCGCGAGCGCGCTGAGCGTCTGGCGATCAATGTAATTGATAACCGTCACGAGGAAAAGCAGCGCGCCCACCCGCCAGCGCACATGGCGCATCGGCCGGCCCTTGCGCGGCTCGTTCCCCGAAGGCGACATGTTCGACGGCCTCCCTATTCGGGCAACGGCTTGCCTTTTGTCTCAGGCGCGAAGGGCAGCGCCAACAGGCCCAGGATGAATACGACCGAAATCACCAGGACGGTCATCGGCAGGCCGTAAGCCTTCACGAAGGGCGCCGAAAAGAAGAGCATGCCCGCCGTGACGAACCGCGCCACGTTGTAGCAGAAGCCGGTGCCCGTCGAACGAAGACGCGTGGGGAACAATTCGGGGAAATAAACCGCAAATCCCCCCAAGAGAAACAACAACATGTACCCCAGCAAGAAAAAGAATATCAACGCGGTCAAAAACGACGAGGTCAGGAAGAACGTCGCCGGCGCAATGACGAGGCAGCCGAGCAACGCCACGACGAATCCCCCGCGCCGTCCAATGCGGTTGGCCAGCCATGCAAAACACAGCGCGCCGAAGAATCCGCCCAAATTCTGCGCCATGCCCGCGAAACTGATCCGTTGTTCGACCATTTGCTTGAGTTCCACCTTGCCTTCGGGATTCAGCACCGCCCGCAGCAATTCCGGCGACCAGACGCTGATGCACCAGAACCCGATGACGCCGACCGACGCCAACGTCAACCCCACCAGGGTGTTTCGCCGAATCGTACGGTCCCTGAAAAGACCGGGGATTGTGCCCAGCCCCCCTTCCCCTTTCTTGGCTCGTGCGCGGGCCTGCACCCAAGCATCCGGTTCACGGACAAACATAAAGATCACAACAACCAAAAAGGCGGGAAGAATGCCGACCGCGAACAGATAGCGCCAGCTTTCGGCGGGATTCATGAAGGAGGCGAATAACAGATTGATCAACGCCGCGGTTACGTTGCCGAGGGCCGATGTCGCCTGCACGATGCCGAGCGCCGTTGCCCGGGAATGGGTGGGGAAAGTTTCGGCCACGAGCGCCGCGCCCGCCGCGAATTCGCCCCCGACGCCAAGTCCTGTCATGAAACGGAACAGGGCGAATTGCTGCCAGTTCTGCGAAAGACCGCTCAATCCGGTGAACAGGGCGTAAATGAGAATAGTAAGCGCCATTGTCCGCGTCCGCCCCAGCCGGTCGCCGATCATGCCGAACAGCAGGCCGCCGGTCGCCCAGCCGATCATCAGGGCGGCCGTGGCGATATATCCGTAAAAGGTCACGGCATTGGAAAAGGCCTCTTCAGTCGGATAGACCGCGGGATTGAGCAGCGCCTTGATGGCATGTTGCTTTGCGAACACGAACAGCCACTGATCCATCGTGTCGAAGGACCAACCCAAGCACGCCACCACCAGCACCAGGTAATGATAGGGCGTCAACCCCGCTGTGAATGATTTCTTTTCGTCAAGCGCCATTTCCGTCGTGACCTTTCCCGGTTGCCAGAGTCGTTGCCCTGTTTTACCGTGTTTTCCCCGCGCACTCGCGCGCCCTTTCATGAAGAAAGCGGCGTTACCATGACACAGGAACGCCGTCCGTTTCAAACTCTTCGCGGCCTCCGCCGCGGCGGGATTTGGAATTGATCGCGGCACTCGCAAACGACACGCCCGGTTGCCTCGAACTCCGCAAACGGATCGTCGGTTTGGAGAAACGCTCGACCGCGTTGAAGAGCGATGTTACCGCCGTTGACCGATCCTCGCTCAAACTCGCCGCTGTGCGCCGCGTGCAATGCCCCCGGCCCCGCCCAGACAAAGAAATCCCGCACTCCTTCTTTCGGCGGCCTGTACTCGGCCACCTTCTCGTCCGTGACGCCCGTAATCTCCCGGATGTATTCGGGGATGGATACGCCCGGATTCGCCCGCCCCCAAAACGTGTTCGACGGGACGCTCGCATAGTCGAAACGAAATGATCCCCTCTCATTCCGCAATCCGCGATCGGCATGCCCCCAGCCTCCGTTATCCGGTCCTGCAATGGATTGAGCCCCGTGGTCTCCAGGCTGACATGCGTGGTCGAGCACCGTATCGGCGCTCTACGCGAAGAGCGTCAAGCCGCCTGCCGGGACTAGCCCGATTTCCGCAGTTTGAAATCAGCCGCGGAAGTCGGGCTAACTTTATTGCCAAAGGAATGTTGATGGAAAGCAAATGTCTGCATGAGAAAGACGACCGGATTCCAGGACCAGCAGCCGTGGGGGATTGTTTTTTCAGACAGCGACGAATCGCGCCAAGGGATCCGTTTCTTTTCCGCCGCAAGTGCGCAAAGAACGCCCAGGTTTCAAAAAGACAATAAGGACGAATGACACGATGGTTTTCTCGACCGGCAATGGAATTTCACGGATTTCCCCTCGTTTTTACCGCCTTTTCCTGGGAGTCAATCCTTGGCCGGCAATTCTCGCCGCCGTGTTTTCGATCTTCGTGTTCTTCATGGTAATGATTTCCCCGCGAGCCGAAGCCGAATTCATGACTGAACAACAGATTACGTTTTCCCCGAAACACCACTGGCTGGATAACAACGACAATTTTTCGTCGGATGGCCGTTTCCTCTGTTACGACACGCGCGAGATGGTCGGGCCGGGCATCGAAAACAGCCAATCCATCGAGAAGGTCGAGATTGCCACCGGCAAGGAAACCGTCCTCTATCGGCCGGCCGAGGTTATTACGGGAGCGAAGGCCGCGCCGGGCGTCGGGGCGGCGTCGTTCTCGCCGGTGGCGGACGCGGTCGCGTTCATCCACGGACCGCCCGTTCCGGACGTGCCCCGGCGCGGGTTTTACGCGAAACCGAACCGAAACGGGGCGGAAGTGTCTGCGGACGGCGGCGGGAAACTCGCATGGCTCGATTTTCGTGACGTCGAAACGGCGCGGGACACGCTGCCCGGCGCGCATCGCGGCGGCACGCACCGCCACGAATACTCGCTTGACGGGCGCCGAATCGGTTTCACCTACGACGATTTCCTGTTGCCGCAATACGAGCGCACCATCGGTTACATGGAGCGCCATCCGAAGGCGCCCGGGGGCGCGTTGTGCTGGTTTGCCGTGCTCGTCCCCGTTGTGCCCAAAGGCACATCGAAACCCGGTGAAATCGAACGCGCGCTCGGCGACTCGTGGATTGGACGCGAGGGACTCATGCGGGCCTTCATCGGCACGGTCCGCGAAGACGACGGTGTCGGCTACCAGGATTCGCTCTTTGTGGTTGACATTCCCAACGAGGTTGACATCACGACCGCCGACGCGGGTGGCGCGAATCGTTATCCGTCGCCGCCCAAGGGCACGCGCATCCGCCGCCTGACGCACGCATGGGCAAGCGGCACGGTGCGCGGATCGCCCGACGGCCGCCGCATCGCCTACTACGGCCATGCCGAAGACGGGTTGACGCAGATATTCATCATCCCATCCGACGGATCGGACCGGTCGGACGATCCTGCCAAGAGGCCCGTGCAGGCCACGCATTTTGCGAAAGGGGCCGGTCCCGGCCTGCGCTGGCATCCGTCGGGCGACACCATCTTCTGCATCAGCGACAACGGCATCGCAGCCACCTGCGTGAAACCGGGCAGGCGCTTCGGCAAAACGCGATTTCTGACGCCCCGCGGCGACGGCCCGCCCCGTATCGAATTGGTGGTTTCCCCCGACGGGCGAAGGCTGGCCTACACGAAACCCGTGCCCACGAAAGACGAATCCGGCGCGCGAAAAACCGCCTACAACGGCGCGGATTGCCAACAGATCTTCATCATTGATTTTGCGCGGGGGCGTCCGGGCCGCTGATCCGGCGTCAATTCCCGCCGCCGGCGCTCATCTTGAGCAACTGCTCGCACTGGTTGATGCGCGTGTCGAAGAACCGCAGCAGTTTTTCGTGCAATTCGGCGTTGGCCGCCGCGATCACGGATCGCTGGTTGTCCACCGAACTGTCCAGCAGCAGCACATCGTTGAAATCCCGTCCATAGGCGTCGGTCACGATGGCCCCGGCTTCCTGCGCGATGAGGAGTCCCGCGGCGAGATCGTACGGTTCGACGCCGATCACGTTGCCGCGTCCGGCATTGATGAATTTGTCGTGGACAAGTTGGGGAATGTCGCGGTAATACCGGTTGGCGAAATCAACGCACGCATCGAGTTGGTTGGTTACCAGCCGGGTCAGGCTGAACGATGTGCTGTTGCACGCGAAAAATCCACCCTTGAGCGAACTGACATCCACAAGTTTCGCGGCGGTTTGGAAAATCAGTTCCGCGGGACGCGCCGGCACGGTCATCGCCCATGCCAGCATTTCGAGGCTCGTGTTTTTCGACAACTTCGGGCGCTTGATGTGATCGCCCTGCACGACACGGGCGCCCTTGCCCCGTTCGGCATAGAAAACGCGATCGCCCATGAGTTCCAGCACCAACGCGCTGTCCACATCGGCCATGCACGGCCGTTCGATGACCCGCGTCGTGGCAATCGAAATCACGCAGCCCTCGAAACCGCTTTTAGCCGCGCGCGTGCCGTCTATCGGATCCACAAGCAGCAAATTCTGCGGCTGGGCGTTCGTAAACGTGGTGTAGCCCGAATCTTCCGAGTAGTAGGCCAGCGGAATCCGCGCATTTTTCAAAAAGGTCAACAACGCCTTCTCCGCCACGCGATCCACCTCGAACGTCGAATCGCCGCTGACGGCGCTGCCCACGATTTCGCGTCCTCGCGCCTCCTTGATCATCGGCGCAATGCTGTTTTTGATTGTGGTGGCAAGCGCCATCAGGAATTCCCGCGGGAGAATTTTCACACGACTCCGGGCCGGTTCGGCGGCGGGCAGCGCGGCGGGTTTGGAAGACGGAGGCGCCGCTGAAACCGCAACGGACTTTTTTTCAACGGGCTTGGCGGGATGCCTCTCGGCGGGTTTCCCGACGGCCTCCTTTTTCAAGGCCGGTTTATCCGGCGCGGCTTTTTGGGCGACAGCCCCGGTTGGCGTCTTTTTCGATGGCGCCTTTTTGGGAGGCGCCGGTCGCGCCTTGGCGGCTTTGGGCTTGGCCGCCGCTTTTACCGGCTTTTTGGCGGCTGTTTGCCGTCCGCTTTTCTTTGCAGCCGATTTCGCCGGACGACCCGGTTTCTTTTTGGGTGAAGACTTTGCTTGGGCCATGGTGCGTTGTCCTGATGTTCGTTTCGACTATTCCAAAAAAACGGACGGCGGCGCGATATAATCGAGAAAATGCTCCCGGACCCTGCCCGTGCGCGCATCGCCGTTGTGTATGAACAACCGGTACCGCCACTGTCGAACCGCGCCCTTGGGAAAGGTCATGTCGCCGGACTGCCCATCTTCGGGCCGGTAATGCTTCCATGCGAAGCAGTTCGCGGTCATCAATCCGTAGTCGCGCACGTGCCATTCGGTCGGGTAGCGGGGATTTCTTTCGTGATCAAATATCGCCACGCCCACATGGCGTCCGTCCGCCATGCCGCTGTAATCGCACCACGGCGCCTTCCTGCCCCAGGTCTCCCCCTCGTTTACGCCCCCGTAGCCGTTTTCAATGCGTCCGCCGTTGCGCACATCCATCGAACTGGCCACGCGCACCGAAACAAGCCCGCCTTCCTTCGTGTCGCGAAACACGACTTTGCCTTCGGTCATGCGGAACGTTACCTCGAGGTCCATCAGGCGTTCGCCATCCGGCATCGCGTAGAAACGCATCGCGCGCGTTTCCTCGAATTGCTTTTCACCAGATCCCTTGCACCAGTGGTTGCGAGCGACGATTTCCCCGTACACCGGTCCCGAAACCAGCCGATCAAATCCCTGATGGCGTTGATACCCGTGGCCTGGTTCCTCGCTCCAGTTATCGGTGTCGTCGCATTCGCCGTATGCGACCCAAAGCGATTTGTGATGAACATGGTCACGGTGTTCGCCTTTGACATTTTTAATGATCGGCCAATTGCGGGTAACGCGGGCGCCGAACGGGCCGATCACCGGATGTAAAAACGGCCTAACCCATTTATTTGCATAATGATAACTCGAAAAGAGGGCATTGCCTACCCGAATGTCAACCCGGCCATCCTTGGCGCAATCCCGCAAGGTGACCGTCTCGGCTGTTTTCGTTCCCGGATCGGGTTTGACCACCAGCCCCAGCGACGATCCGGCCTTGAGACTCGGCACGATCCATGTCAAACGAACGCCTTTTACGCCCTTTGACACTTGGCACGGCACGATTTTCCCCTTGCCGTCAACGGCAAGGGAAAAGGAGGTGTTTTCTTTGTAAAATACCGGCAATTCAACACTTACAGGGCAATTCACGGTGTCGTGCGCGCCCGCTCGCACCGTGATCTTATACACATCTCCCACCAAAAAGTCCCTTCCGCTTCTATGATTACCACTAACTCGCCGCTCATGCCAATTCTATCAATTCTACATTGAAAAGTCCAGTGTTCATTTTTTGGCAAGAAAAATGCGAAAGCATGGCATTTGAGGTTTTTCCCGGTGAGGATTTTTGACGACGCGTGTCCGCTCACGGACATGTCGTGGCATCGGAGATCGACTGGACAGGCTGTGCTGTGTTCCGCGCCCAAAGGACTCCCTTTGCACGCTCAGAACAGGTGAACCCCTTTACGAACTTGGTACGCTCAAGAAACCAAAACGAATCCAAGGAATTTCCGGGCGAAGCCGGTGGTCGGGGTCATGCCCCGGAGATTCATTCATCCGAATCCGCTTGCGTAAGGGAGCGATTCCCGTTAGGATTGCGGCGTAAAATGAATAAGCGCACAAGGAGAATGATTCAATGGCAACGATACTGCTGGCGAGCGAGGATGCTCACTGCGCCGGCGTGCTGGCGGCGGAATTGGGCGCGGAGGGCCACCGGGTTCTTGTGCTGGCCTCCGGACAGGACGTATGCGAGGCGGCTGCGGCTGAATCGCCCGCGCTGGTGTTTCTGGACATGAAACTTGCGGTATTCAACGGATTGGAAACCAGCCGCATGATCCGCGACGATCCGAATTCGCCGCCTCGATTACCGATCTATCTGCTGGTGGATGTTCCTCCGGACGCGCATGTTCTCGACAAGGCCGGCCTGACGGGTTTTTTCCCCAAGGTCCACGAGACGCGGCAGGTGCGCGATCTGCTGGCCTTCCACGCCGTATAGTCAGGGATGGAAATGAACGGAACGGACACAACGATCGGCATCGAACCGCCGGCACGAACGCCAAACGCCGCGACGCCGGGCCATGAACCGACTTGCCTAAGCGGCCGGGCGCAGACCCTTCAATTCCTGCTGCTGCTTTCGATAAGCGCGGTTGTTTTGGGCGCCAACATCGGCGGATACAGTCTTTGGGCGCCGGACGAGCCGCGTTTCGGCCAGATTGCCCGCGAAATGCTCCAGTCGGGCGACTTTCTGGTACCGCGTGTCAACGGCGAACCGTACAAGGAAAAACCCCCGCTCATTTTCTGGCTGGTCGCGGCCGTATCATGGCCGTTCGGTGACGTTTCGGAGGCCACCGCGCGCATTCCCCCCGTGTTTCTTGGCGTGATCACCGTCGCGATGGCTTACTGGCTCGGACGGCGGCTTTACGGACACCCGACGGGTCTTTGGGCCGGCGCAATCCTGATGACCAGCGCCCTGTTTTTCCGCGAAGCCCGCTCAATGCGGACGGACATCCTGCTGACGGCGTGCATCATGGCCTTTTTCTGTGCGCACCAGGCATGGACCGGTTCAAGGCGCACGCGCTGGCTTGTCGCGATGTATGCCGCGCTGGGCGCGGGACTCTTGGCGAAAGGTCCGCCCGCGCTCGTCTTTCCCGCCCTGTATCTCGTCGCGTTTTATTGGCGGCGCTGGAAAGACGCGCGCGGTTTGCATCCGGTGATCGGCCTTGCCGTGGCGCTGGCCCTTGTGCTGGCATGGTACATCCCCGCCCGCATGGCCGTGGCCGGCATGGCCGATGCGCACGCGACCACAAACGTCGGCCAGGAAGCCTATCGCCAGATCGTCGGACGCCTTTTCACCGGCGTGTCGCATCCGCGCCCGCCGTGGTACTACCTTGTCAACGTTCCGGTAAGCCTGCTGCCGTGGACATTGCTGCTGCCGTGGGCGATCCCGTGGGCATGGCGAAACCGGCGCGATCCTTCGACGCGCACGCTCCTGTGCTGGATTGTGCCCGCGTTTGTATTCTTTTCGATCAGTTCCGGGAAACGGGAGATGTACCTGCTCCCGGCCTATCCGGCCATGGCGATTCTCATCGCCCGCGGCGCGTGGGATCTTGCAATCGGCGATCACGCCGTTTGGCGGCGCCGCACGACATGGGCATGGTGTGTCGTTTTGCTCCTTCTCGGCGCGGCGCCGTTCGCTTTGCTCGCAACGAAACACCGCGATCTCTGGACGCCGGATCTTGTTCTGTTCGGCGTGGCCGCGATGGCCTGCCTGGTCCATGCGCTCTGGGCGCTGAGGCGTGAAACGCGCGCCGGATCGGCGGATCGGACGGGGGAAGCCTGTCGCGCCGGCCTGTTTCCCCAGCGGCTGGTCTTCCTCCACTTTGCCATCCTTGCCGTCATGGGCGCCCATGTCGGCTTTCCCATGATTGACGCGCGCAAGAGTCCGAGCGCCTTGTGCGAGCCCGTGCGCCGGCTTGCCGAGGCGGGTAAGACGTTTCGCCTGTATTCAGCCGGATTCACGAGCGAGGAATACATCTTCTATTCCAAGCATTTCCGCAAGGAAGTCCTGAATGCGGCGTACAGCCTTCCTGAAATCACGGGAAAGGCGCGTGACGATCTCGATGAAAGACAGCAACGGATGCGCGGCGCCGTCGAAAAGGCGCTGGACAACATTTCCGTGGCCGATTTGGCTTCGCCGACCGGCGATGAACGCGCCGCCATTGCCGCCGCCGTGCATGACGCCATTCGATCCGCCGAAGAAGATCCCGTCTTGGCGAATGCCTACGAAAAGGCTTCCGACGCCGCCTGCGCCGCTTTCATGAACGAATTCATTCAACCCGGCCCCGCGTTTCTGTATGTCGAGCCGCGCAATTGGAAGCGTCTGCTTCTTCACATGCCGGTGGATGCCGAATGCCGCATCCTGCGCCATCGTCCCATCGGTTCGCGCACCATTCTGCTCGTGGCGAACAAGGCCGGGGTTGTCTTGGATGAGGCGGAATGAGGTGTGATCGGATGTTTTGCCTGTTACATGGGAACCACATACGTTGACGAGGCAGGAGGATATTGCCATGATCGAAAAACTGGCGATTGACGGCGGGCCGAAATCGTTGGAGGGGCCTTTGCCCCCGTGGCCTTGTTTCGACGAGGCGGCGATTGCGGCGGCGACGGACACGTTACGGAGCGGCAAAGTCAACTATTGGACCGGCTCGCGGGGAATGGATTTCGAGAAACGGTTCGCGGCGTGGCAGGGGTCGAAGTTCGCCATCAGCACGACGAACGGCACGAGCGCGCTGCACACGGCATTGGCCGGACTCGGGATCGGTCCGGGCGATGAAGTGATCGTGCCGAGTTACACCTTTATCGCGAGTTCGTTTTCGATCGTGCAGGCGGGCGCGGTTCCACGGTTCGCGGACGTCAACCGCGCCGATCACTGCATCAGCGTCGAATCGGCGGAAAAGCTCGTCACGAAACGGACGAAGGCGATCATGCCGGTCCATCTGTACGGCAACGTCGTGGACATGGATCCGATTCTCGATTTCGCGAGGCGGCACAACCTGTTCGTCGTCGAGGACAACGCGGAGGCATTCGGCGGCGAGTACAAAGGCCGAAAAACGGGCAGCATCGGCCACGTGGGCGCGTGCAGTTTCTGCCAGAACAAGACGTTTACGACGGGCGGCGAGGGCGGCATGGTCACCACGGACGACGAAGAGGTCGCATGGCGCTGCCGGAGTTTCCGCGATCACGGCTACGACGTGCGCGAGCGCCTGCGCCTGCTCGAAATGGAACAGAAGCTGCCGTACATCCACAACAGGGTCGGCTGGAATTACCGCATGACCGAAATGCAGTCCGCCATCGGTCTCGCGGAACTCGACCGGATGGACGACTGGAACATGCCGCGCCGACGCCGCAACGCGGGCATCCTGCTCGAGGAACTGGCGGACATCCCACAAATCCTGTACTTGCCCGTGGATACGCCCGAACGCCGGAACGGCTGGTACGTGTTCCCTATCACGCTCGACATTGACCGGATGCGTTGCGACATCACGAAGTTTCTCGAAGCGCTTGGAGCGGAAGGCGCGCCGTGCTGGAAAGTTTTCTGGCCGCAGTGCCACACGGAGCGCGCGTTCCAGGAACACAACGCTTTCGGCAATTCCGGATTCCCCTTCAAGAGCAAGGAATACGCGGACGCGGCGTCCGTGGACTACACGCGCGTGGACGTGCCCAACGCCATCTGGCACCAGTCGCGCACGTTCATCACGTTTATCTTTCCAACGTACGAAGAACATCACATGCGCGGCATCGCCAAGGGCATCAAAAAAGTCATCGCGGCCTATGCGAAATAGGAGGAGATCCAAGACATGAAGACAAAATGGGGTGTATGGGGATCGGCGGGAATTGCGCGGCGGCGGACGATTCCCGAAGGAATCGCGATGGCGGACAATGCGGAATTGGCGGCCGTATACGACATAAACGCCGAGGCGAATCGCGAAGTGGCGAAGCAATTCGGCGCAAAGGCATGCGCGACGGAAGACGAATTGCTGGCTTCCGGCGCAGACGTTGTCTATGTGGCCACGCCGGCATACCGGCATTGCGATGAGGTCATTCGCGCGGCGGAGGCGGGCAAGCATGTGTTGTGCGAGAAGCCGCTCGGCATGACGGTCGAGGAAGGCGAGCGGATGATCGCGTCGTGCGCGGCGCACGGCGTGAAACTGGGCGTCGGGTTCATGATGCGGTTTCACGCGCAGCACCGCGCGGCGCTTCAACTCGTGCAGGAAGGACGCCTCGGAACGCCGGTGCTGGCGCGGGCACAGCTTTCGTGCTGGTATCCGCCGATCGAAGGCGCGTGGCGGCAAGATCCAAGGCTAGGCGGCGGCGGCAGCCTGATGGACATGGGCGGACACTGCATAGACCTGCTTGAAATGTTTTTCGGACCCGTCGCGAGCGTCTTCTGCGCAACCGGTCACCTTGTCCAGGATTACGCGAGCGAAGATACGGCCGTGGTTTTGCTCGATTTCGCGTGCGGCGCGAAAGGCGTCGTGGATTGCCTGTTCAACGTGCCGGACGCGAGTTCGAAAAACCGGCTTGAATTGTACGGCTCGAAAGGCAGCATCCTTGCCGAAGGCACCATCGGCCAGGGCGAAATCGGCCAGATGACGGCATTTCTGGAGGAAACCGATAAGGCTTACGAAGCCACCCAGACGCGCGGCGCCGACGACGGCCATGCGATAGCGCCGTTACCGTTGAACATGTACCGCGCCGAAGTCGAGGCCTTCTCGCGCGCGGTGTTGGCAGATTCCGCGCCGCCCATCGGCGGCGAACTGGGACTCTGGAGCCAAAAAGTTCTCGCGGCGTGTTACGAATCGGCGGCGTCGGGACGCCGCGTAGTGATTACTCCCTAACGTGGGCAAAGCCCATGTCAGGAAATTTCAGGTGCGATGGCGGCGACGATGACGATACGGGACAGATGTGCCTACTCGATACGTATATGGGCCGTGACGGCTTCGGCGATGATTTCGGCTTTGCGCTGCATGGCGTCGAGGAACATGTGGCATTGATCCGAGTAAGCGTCTATGCCGCCGCGCAGCCGTTCGGCCACGGGGATGTAGATCAGATCCTGTTCGTGGCAGAGATCCCGCACCAGGCGGTTGTATATCTCCACCGCCCACGCGTAACTTTCGATATCGGCGATAGCGCCGGAAAAGCCGGCGTTCATGCGCCAATTGAAGAAGTCCTTTTCCGTTTGGCTCATGATTTCGGCCGCGGGACAGGCGAAACTGCACACGGCCATTTGAACGCCGGCCGCTTGGGCGCGCGCCGCCATTGTCCGCAGGTTGGCGATGATGCCCTCGCGCAGCCGCGCTTGCATTTCCGGTTCGGAAAGCATGAGCAGACGGTTGAATCGGTTGCGGAGAAACGACGATTTTCGGCCGATCCATTTCAATGTTTTCAGGGGTTCGGCGGCGGCTGATTTCGGAACGATCCAGTCCTTCAAATCGTTCAGGTCGTTTACAAGGTTGTAGTGGACGATCAAATCCGATTGCAGGTTCAAATAATCATCGAACCGCTCGGTTTCCCCGAAAGAATTCAGCGCGAAAATGCCGGCGTTGACGACTTCGATTCGGTCCGTGCCGAGCCTCTTTCGAACCTCGCGTTCCATAATCGCGGGATAGGTCAGATCGTTTCGCGGTCCCTCGGCGGTGGTCGAACCGCCGATGCACACTATTCGGTAGATCCCCGCGGGTTTTGGAAGCGCAATCTCGTCCCCGCGGAAACCCTGCGCGTTCGTCCAGAAGATGTACGGATCGTCCCGATAGACGTGCGGGCGGAATTTCTTCCATAACACATCCCATATCGAATCGCGCACGAACACCGCGACGGCGTTGTTTTCTCCCCCCACCGGAACGAAGGTGAACTCGAACACGTTCAGGGAACCGTCCGCACGGGGAAGGGGATAGTCGCGCGTCTGGCGGTTTTTCCCGGAGACGGCGGCCAGGAACGCATTTGCGGCATCCTGCCGTTCCGTTTCCGGAAACGAGTCCTGGATCGGCGCGCCCGTCTTGATGCGGGAAGCGAATTCTTCAACCGAGGCGGAATGGCCGTCCGGATAGACGGCCTGCACGATGCCCCGGTCATTGCACAGGAAAATGGTTTCGGAACGCTCTGCGGCGAGGCGCATGCGCCCTTGTTCGTCGCGTCCGGCAAACTCGCCGCGTGCCGGCAATTCCTTCGGCGCGAAATCCGGCAGCGGCGGCGCCGGCGTGGCCTGCAGGACGGCAAGGTTTCGGGCGTATCCCTCGGCCATGCGTTTGTCGCCGTACGCCCGGGCGGCCTGTTCGACGCGGGGCATACGGTAGCGTTCCCACGCCTCCAACGCAAGGCACGCGACCGTGAGCCAAAGCAGCGCCCCGGAAAACCAGGCCGCCATGCGTCCGGCGGTTCTCATTGACGTTTCCCTGTTCGCGGCGCGCGGAAAAGGCAAACCGGAAAATTACAAGACAATCTGCTGCTTTTCGGCATCGAACCGGGCCACTTTGTTATTGCGCAAGGCGAGCGTGCCCATCTGCAGGGCCGTTTGGACGCGGAAGGCGAGGTCCATCGGACTCCATGTGGCGGGATTGCCGGCGCGCGCGCAATCAATGAAATTCTTGAAATGGGCCGTGGTGTCTTCCGGAGCCTCGATGGGGAAGCGTTGTGGTTCTTTCTTCGATCCGTCCGCGGGAATGAACACAATCTCCTTGTCCTGAACCGTGAGCGAACCTTCCCAGCCCCGGATGACGGGCACGCGGCCCGGCGCGCCTCGTCCGCCGGTGGCCTGATAATCGTTGCCCTGGGTGCCGAGAACGGCGACGGTGATCTTTTCCGGATAATCAATGAGCATGTTGAAGGTGTCGGGGACCTCGCGTTCCTCATAGCGGAACTTGCCGCCGGTCGCGACGGCCATGGCGGGCATGCCGACGCCGAGCATGTAGACGACCGGCGTCAGGCTGTGCGGAAAGAGGTCCGTCGAGGGGCCGCCCGCGTAATCTTCGTACATGCGCCAGCGGAAATAACGGCTCACGTCGTAGGGCCGCTTGGGCGCGTCGCCGAGGAAAGCGTCCCAGTCGAGATCCGGCCCCGGTTTCACGTTCGGATCGTCAATCGGCATGCCGCGCTCGCCCCAATCGCCCACGCGGAAATAACCGCATTCGGCGTGTATCGGCTGGCCGATAAGACCCTCCTCGATCAGTTTGCGCATTTGCCGCCATGCACTGTCCGACATGCCCTGCGCGCCAATCTGCACCACCCGGCCGGTCTTTTTGACTTCTTCGGCCAGTGTTTTGGTCAGATCGAATTGCCGCCAGTGGGTGACGGGCTTTTCGCAATAGACGTCCTTGCCGGCGCGAATCGCGTCAAGCGCCTGATACCCGTGCTGATGATCGGGCGTCGCGATGCACACGAGATCCACGCGGGGATCGGCGAGCATCTCGCGATAATCCATGTACGCCTTGGCGTTGTATTTTTTAGCGGCGCGATCGAGACGGCCCCGGTACGTGTCGCAGACGGCGACGATTTCCACGCCGCCGCCGTTGTCCTTGAGCCAATCCAGGATTTGCATGTGGCCGCTCCCGCGCCCGCCGCAGCCGATCTGCCCCACGCCCAAGCGCTCGTTCGGACTTTTCGACACGGCATGCGCCATGCCGTGCGCCGCCGCCAGCGCCATGCCGGCCGCGCCGCCCATGAACTGCCGACGCGACAAGCCCGTTCCTCGCATTTCTTTTTTCTGCATACCGGCAAACCTCCTTCGATTGATTGAATCCCGCCGCGGGCATCCCGCCTGATTCACTCTAAACTTATTTCCATGCCGACCGCAAACGGCGCGAATCGCGCCGCCGGCTTTGACATTGCGGCCAGGCCGCCTTACGATGTTCCTCAAGCGGTCCGGCTGCCCAAACGCAGTCAGGGATGCGATTTTCTTGTTTGCAACGTTCATGCATGGTGCGTGGAAGGCGCAAACAAAGAAACCTTTTGGGTGGCGGATTTTCGATTGTGGTGGAGGCAAAGACGTGGCATCGAAGTGGACGTTGTTCGGAGCGGGCGTTGTGTGGATGGCCGGACTGATTTGCCCGCAGGCGGGCGCGGGAGACCTGAAAGTGGATTACGACCTCAAATTGTGGTATCCGGCCCCGGCGGCCGAGTGGAACCAGGCGCTGCCCATCGGCAACGGGCGCATGGGCGCGATGGTGTTCGGCTTGCCCGGCGAGGAACGCCTGCAACTGAACGAATGCACGCTCTGGACGGGCGGCCCGCACGATTACACGAATCCGGACGCGGCGAAATATCTTCCCGAAATGCGCCGGCTCATTCTCGAAGGCAAGGAAAACGAGGCGGAACGGCTCGGCGGCGAACATCTCATGAGCATTCCAGCGCGCCTGCAATCCTACCAGCCGCTGGGCGATTTGATCCTTTCGTTTCCCGGACATAAAGACGCCCGCGAATACCGCCGCGAACTCGACATCGCCCGCGCGCAGGCGAATGTGTCCTATCGCGTGGGCGACGCGTTGATCCAGCGGGAGATTTTCGCGTCCTACCCGGACAACGTCATCGTGGTGCGGATGACGTCCGAACGGCTCGGTCGTTTTTCCTTCGATGCGATCCTGTCCAGTCCCCATCCCGGCACGCAAACCCGTGCGGACGGCGAAAACGGCCTGCTGATGATTGGCCGGCTCGGTCCGCGCGCGGGCGACAAGAAAGGCAATGCCGTGTGGGGCGGCGAAGGCCTGGCATTCGCGACAGCCCTGCGCGCCGTCATCGAGGGGGGGACGGTTGCGGCAAAAGACGACCGCATCGAGGTGCGCCGGGCCGACACGGTGACGCTGTTATTGACAAGCGCCACCAGTTACACGAATTACCGGGACGTTTCCGGCGATCCCGTCGCGCGGGTTCAGGCGCAAATGGGCGCCGCCGCCGCGAAGACCTTCGACACGCTGCGCGACGCACACCGCGAGGACTATATGCGCCTCTTCAACCGCGTCACGCTCGACGTGGGCCGTACGCCGCCCATGTACCGCGCAACCGGCGAGCGCATCAAGACATTCAAAAACGGCGACGATCCGCACCTCGCCGCGCTCTATTTCCAGTTTGGGCGCTACCTGCTGATTTCGTCGTCGCGCCCCGGCGGCCAGCCCGCCAATCTCCAGGGCATTTGGAACGATCAACTCGAACCGGCTTGGGGCAGCAAATGGACCACGAACATCAACACGGAGATGAATTACTGGCCCGCCGAAACGACGAACCTGTCCGAATGCCACGAGCCGCTGTTCCGCATGCTCGAAGATCTCCACGTCACCGGCGCGCACACCGCGCGGGTCAACTACGAATGCCGGGGATGGGTGCTGCACCACAACACGGACCTGTGGCGCGCCGCCGCGCCCGTGGACGGTCCGTGGGGCATTTGGCCGATGGGCGCGGCGTGGCTGTCGCAGGACTTGTGGGAACATTATGCGTTCACGGGCGACGTGGAATTCCTTCGCAATCGCGCGTATCCCATCATGAAAGACGCCGCGCAATTCATCCTCGATTTTCTCGTGCCCGCGCCGGAAGGATCGCGCTTCGCCGGAAAACTCATCACCGTGCCGTCGCATTCGCCCGAAAACCGGTATGAAAAGCCGAACGGCGAAAAGGCCGTGCAGACGTACTCGGCCACGATGGACACGATGATTATTCACGACCTGTTCACCAACTGCATTGCCGCCGCCGAAACGCTCGGCATGGACGACGATTTCCGCAGCACCCTGCGCGAAACCCTCGGAAAACTCGTGCCGCTGCAAATCGCCGCAGACGGCCGCCTCCAGGAATGGGTCGAGGACTACAAGGAACCCGAACCCGGTCACCGTCACATGTCGCACATGTTCGGCGTCTACCCCGGACGTTGGATCACGCCCGAATCCACGCCCGATCTGGCACGGGCCGCGCGCCAATCGCTCGATACGCGGCTCGCGCACGGCGGCGGCGGCACGGGGTGGAGCCGGGCGTGGCTCGTCGGACTCTTCGCGCGCCTCGGCGACGGCGACGAGGCGTTCAAGCATCTCGCCCAACTTTTCGACCGCTGCACGCTGCCCAACCTGTTCGACAACCACCCCCCGTTCCAGATAGACGGCAACTTCGGCGCCACCGCCGGCATCGCGGAAATGCTTCTCCAGAGTCATGACGGTGCGATCCATCTGCTGCCCGCGCTTCCCAAGGCATGGCCCGACGGCCGTGTAACCGGTCTCTGCGCCCGCGGGGGATATGAAGTGGACATCACGTGGAAAGACGGCTGTCTCGCCCAAGCCGTCATTCGCGCCCGAAACGCGGGGGACTGCAAGGTTCGCCATGCGGGCAAGACGGCGGAGTTCAAGGCAAAGGCCCAAGGCGTTTATACAATAACGCCCGAATTGAATGTCGAGGAGAATTGACGAATGAACAGGTGTGCGTTGCATGGAATACTGGTTGCGTTGGCCGCGATGTCCTTCCAGGTTGGCGCGGAAGAGCCCCCGGCCATTTATGTGTCGCCCGAAGGAGACGACGCCCATACCGGCGTGGAAGAAAAACCGTTTCGGACGATTGCGCGCGCGCAGGAATCCGCGCGCGCCTTGGCCGCTTCGACGAACCAGGGCGTGACGGTGTTTCTGATGGACGGAACCTTTGTGCTGGAAGAGACATGGCGGCTGGATGCGCGCGACGCCAACACGACATACCGGGCGGCGGACGGCGCGCGGCCGGTCGTGAGCGGTGCAAGGGCCGTCACGGGCTGGGCGCCGGATGAAAACGGCCGATGGAAGGCGCAGGTCGAATGGGCCGATTTCCGGCAATTGTATGTGAACGGCAAACGGGCGCAACGCGCGCGCGGTCCGGCGCCCGAAAACACGGAGCGCTTTGGCGATCTCCAGTATTTCGACGGCGACGCGGGGCATTTTTTCCCCGATGAAAAGATGGCGTCATGGCGCAATCCGTCCGACATCGAACTGGGCTATTACAATTCGTGGGCGCACATGATTTGCAAAGTGCGGTCCATCACGGCGGAAAACGGCCGGGCGCGCGTCTCGATGCTGCAACCGTGGTTCATGCTGGCGTCGCGCAAGGAGGGCGTCCAGGCCACCACGCCGGCCTATGTCGAAAATGCGCTCGAACTTCTGGACGAACCCGGCGAATGGTATTTCGACAAGCCCGCGCGTTCGCTCCATTACCTGCCGCGCGACGGAGAAGACATGACCGTGGCCAAGGCCGCCGTGCCCGTTCTCGAAACGCTCGTCGAGGTCCGGGGAACCCTGGGGCAACCCGCGGCGAACATCCGGTTCGAGGGCATCACGTTCGCGGATGCCACATGGTTGGGACCGAACCGCATCGGCCATATTGACGAGCAGGCCAATTTCACGTTCGCCGCGACGAATATCTTCGAGCGCGACGGCAACCTTGTCAATGTGCACAACGAATATATCAAGAGTCCCGCCAACGTCGTTGTGCATGCCGGACACGGCATCCATTTCGAGCATTGCACGTTCACGCGGCTGGGCGGCGCGGGACTCGACTTGGAAACCGGATCGCGGGACACCGTGGTTTCGCGATGCCGCTTCTTCGATATCGGCGGCAGCGCCATCCAAATAGGCGATGTGCTGGCGCCGGACCACCATCCGGACGATCCGCGCTTGATCGTCCGGGGCAACCGGATCCTGAACTGCGAGATTCACGATATCGGCGTCGAGTACCAAGACAGTATCGGCGTGTTTGCGGGTTATGTGTGCGACACGATCATCGCCCACAACCACATCCACGACCTGCCCTACAGCGGCGTGTCCGTCGGATGGGGTTGGGGCGAGGCGGACGCGGGCGCGGGCGGCTATGCGATACCGTATAAATACGAGTCGCCGACGCCCGCCGCGAACAACCGCATCGAGTACAACCATATCCACGATGTCATGCTCAGGCGCAACGACGGCGGCGGCATCTACACGCTCGGCAACCAGCCCGGCACGATCATCCGCGGCAACCACATCCACGACAACACGGTCGGCGGCGGTCCCGGCGGCATTTACCTCGACGAGGGAAGCGGATTCATCGAGATTACCGGAAACTGCGTCTACAACGTGGCCACGCCCATGAACTACAACAACCGTTGCCAGAACTGCATCGAAACCTGCCGCGAGCACGACAACTTCTTCGGCATTGCCCCGGGGGAGGAAGGATTTCCCGAGGCCATCGCGCAACGCGCGGGCATCGAAAAACTTTGATGTTTTGAAAAGGGCCGTTCCGGGTCCGTTCATTGCCTGACGGGCAGGATGAGGGCGCTCGGATATGCTTTGCCGGCATGAACGGCGTTGTGGGCGGTGCGCATCGCGGTCTTGCCGGGGAAATCGTCCCCGTTGTTGGGATTGACCTCGTAGCGCGGATAGTTGCTGCTGGAAATCTGCACGCCGATGCGGTGGTTGGTGTTGAAAATCCAGCTGGTGCTCCAGAGATCGATCGTGATTTCGAACACATCGTCCGGCGAGGCGGGTGGCGGCGCGGGGGAATCGAACCCGTTGCGAAACCTGAGCCGTTGAATGCCGTCGAGGATCAAGATTTCCCGGTCGTCGCCCGGGGGAAAAATGTCCACAAGCTTGGCCGTGAAATCGGTGTCGGGCGCGTCCGTGGAGACGAACAATTTCACGGAGACGCGGCCGGTCGCTTCGATCGGCGCCGCCAGAGGCGGCGTGGCGAATTTCAGCACGTCCCGGCGGTTTCGGTTCGTCTTGCGTTGATCGTGCGGACCGGCGGGCATGAAGAGGTTGCCGCCGCCGTCCGTGCGCAAGGGGTTCAGCGGATTGAACTCGTAGTCGAACCGCACGGATTCGGTGTTCGGTTCCGGCAGGAGCGCCCCTCCCGGCGCAAGGTGAAACGGCGTGGCGGTTGTTGGGAACGGCGGCCAGTCGTTGGCGGTGCGCCATTCGTTGCCCGGCGCGTTGGGATCGCGATCGTCGCCCATCGTGTAATACCACACGGCGGGCTGGTCCATGATCCCGTTCGGTTCGCCTTTCATCCAATAGTCCATGAACTGCCGTTCGATTTGACCAATGTCCAGGTCGCGGCGGTTCGGATTGGGCTTGTAATCGCGGTCATCCCTGCCGTTGTGCACCGCGAAACGCATGATCAGTTTCTGGTTGCCTTTGGCGCCCGGGCCGCCGTTGTATTGGCGTGACATGAAGTTGTTTATCGTGCCCTGGAGGAATATGTCGAACCATCCGCCGATATGGATGGCGGGCGCCGTGATGTCGGGCGCCTTGGTTTCCGCGTCGTAGTGGGTCCAGAATTCATCCCAGCCGGAATGCCCCTTGTAAATGGGCGTGCTTTCGCGAAGGCTCAGAACAGACAGCCAGGTGTCGGCCAGATTCTTTTTCCACACGCCGCCCTGATACGCCAAGTTATGGTAGAAGTTGGACGGGGCTTCGACGATGATCTGACAGGCAAGGTCGCGCGTGGCGGGGGCCAGCAGAACCTGGGTGATGCCGAGAGCCGACTCGCCCACCGTGGCGATCTTCCCGTTGCACCATGGCTGGCTCTTGATCCACGCCACGGTCTCGGCGCCGTCCTGCTTGCCGTCGCGCCAGCCGTCGGCGAAAAAGATGTTACGGTCGCCTGTGCTGCCCCCGATGCCGCGCACGTCTTGGAAAACGAACGCATAGCCGCGATCGAGATACCGTTCCGCCCGCCGCATCCCCTGCGAACGGGGATAGGTTGTACGCGACAAAACCACGGGCCACGACGGCCCGCCTTCCTTGGGCAAATAATAATCCGTGGCCAGCAAGGTTCCGTCGGCCATTGGAATCTTCAGCATTCCGTTGGGAACAACGAACGCGAAGACAGGAAAGGAAAAAAATACGAGGCCGAAAAACGCGAGCGAACGAGTCCGACTCGTTCGGGCAGAAATCCCCATAATACTTTCTCCAACGCCGCCCCAAAAGGGGCTTTACTGCTTTTACAACCAATTAAGATAGCGCGCATCCACACGGGTGTCAATTTTCCGTTGTTTGAAATGAAAAACATCGTTCGCCGGGGCGCCATGGGACCATGGGGTTTTTCCCCGAGAGACGGTAATCGGAGTTGTTTGTTCCAATACGGACGGCTTTGCATCGGTCTTGTGCGCGCCGATAGACTAGCGGGCATTATGACGTTGCGGGACTCGACGCCGTTGCGCGAAGGGCTTGTCCATGGCCTTGTGTTGCTGCTCTTGCTGGGGGCGGCGTTTCCGGGCGTATTTCTGCGGGGGGAGGCGGCGTTTCCTTCGGATATTCTGTACGAGTGCCGTCCGTGGAAAGCGCATGCGCCGCAGGGGTTCGCGCGGTCGCAAAATTATCTCATGTCGGATCCGCTGTCTGCGTTCCTGCCCTTTTATCATGTGTCGGAATGGGCGCTCGACGCGGGGGAATGGCCCCTGTGGAATCCGCACGAACTGGCGGGGATGCCGCTGCTCGCCAATTGCCAGAGCGCGGTGTTCTATCCGCCGCGGCTGCTGTTTCGCGTGTTGTCGTTTCCGGCGGCTATCACGGTTTTCGTGCTCTTGAAATTGTGGCTGGCGGGAATGGCCGCGTACTTGTGCGGACGCGGCTTGCGCCTGAACGCGGGCGCGGCGCGCCTGTTTTCGGTCGCGTGGATGCTAAGCGGCTATGTATTCATCTGGGCGTACTGGCCGGTGTCCGATGCGGCGGCATGGTTTCCGATCGTGTTCCTTGGCGCGGAGTGGGCGCTGGAAAGCCGGTTCCGGCGGGCATTCTGGACGACGGCCATCGGCGGCACGCTGATGTTCCTCGCGGGCCATCCCGAATCGGCTTTCGTGCTGAACGTGTGTCTTGCGATATACATGGTCTTTCGACTGGCGCTTGCGCGCACCGGGGGGATTTTGAAGCCGCTGGGCGTGTGGCTGGGCGGCTGGATCGTCGCGTTGATCGTGTGCGCGCCGCAATTGCTGCCGTTTCTCGAATACGTCGTAAACAGCACGCCGCCGGGCGCGGGCGCGCACGCGAATTTCGGGCCTCATCCGGGGTTGCCCGCGCGCGCGCTTGCGAGCCTTTGGATCCCCCGGTTTTTCGGCACGACCCTCGAACGAAACTACTGGGGCGAACTCGACATGAACCGTTTCGTGATGGGCTATGCGGGCCTGCCGGTTTGGATCGTCGCGGCGTTGCTGCTGGCGCGCCCGGCCATGGACCGCCGGATGCGCGCGCGCGCGATCGGCCTTGCGGCGGTCGCCGCGATATGCCTGTTGCTTGCATTTGAAGCGCCCCCGTTTGCCCTGCTGCATGCGTTGCCGGGTTTCAACCTTGTCAAGCGGACCTACTATGTTGGATTTGCCGTTTTCGCCTTGCCGCTGTTGGCGGCGACGGTCCTGCAGGCATGGCTCGAAGGCCGTCCCCGCCTGCGCGATTTGGCGTGGTGCATGGCCGCTTTCGCGGGAATCCATCTCACGACATGGCTTGTCTATCGGTTCTTTGCGCCGCTGGTGCGGATGTTGAAGATGGAGGATTACGTGACCGGCCACTGGATGGTGTGCGCCGCCGCCGGACTCGCGACGATGCTCGTTCTCGCGGCGGCCGTAAGGATGAAACGGCCAAGGGCCGCGACGGCCCTTGTCGCGTTGCTGGTGGCGGCGGATCTCCTGATGGCGTGGCGGGGGATCAATGTCACGACGCCGCGGTCTCTGTGGTATCCGGACACGCCCCTGACCCGCTATCTTCAGGCGCTTCCCGGACCGTGCCGCGTGGGATTGCTCGAGGGGATGGTGCCGCCGGGATTCATGACGCCCTACGGAATCCAGGACATCAACGGTTATGACGGTATTTACCCGGAGCGCGTCATCCGCCTTCGACAGACTCTCAAGACGGACGCATGGAACGCCATCGAGCCGGTGTACAACGTCACGCATTACCTTGTCAATCCGGAGGCATGGCGTTACAACGCAATGGCCGGGCCGCCCATTCCCCTGCACGAATCCGGCCGCTTTGAACGGCTGGATACGATTGACGGGCTGGAAATTTATAAAAACAACCGCGTGCTGCCGCGCGCCTTTCTAACAGACAAAGCGCGCATCGTTCCGGACACGAACGATCTCTTTGCGATTTTGCGCGATCCCGGGTTCGATCCGCGCGGCGAAGTGTTGCTGCCGGAACCGCCCGACATCGCGTTGCCGGAAGATCGGAACGGTTCGACCGGCACGGTCCGGATCGTTCATTACGGCACGACGCGCGTGGAAATGGAAACGGACGCGCCCGGGCCGCGCGTTCTGGTGCTCGGCGACGCGTATTATCCGGGCTGGACCGCGACGATTGACGGCGGCCCCGTCCGAATTCTGCCTGCCTATTATGCGTTTCGCGCGGTGTCGGTTCCCGGGGGACGGCATACGGTCGTGTTCCAGTACAATCCGGAGAGTTTTCGTCTGGGCATGGTCCTGTCCGTGTGCGCGATGCTGTTGGCGGGAATCCATGTATCGCGCCGTCTTATGGTATGATGGCTCGCGGTTTAGCGCGAAGAGGGAGGTACACGCATGAGCACAAGAGATCCGAGTGGCCGGGGTCCACTGTATGTCGGGCCGAAGGGAGCGCCGTTCCAATGGCCGGCCCTGCCGCCGCGCGCCAAGACGCTGGGCTGCCTGATGGTCCTTGTCGTGGCGTTGCCGCTGGCTTTCGCCGCCTCGATTTTCGATTACGTCAAGCCGAATGAATTCGGAATCAAGGAAGTCAAGATCGGCATGGACCGCGGCGTTCAGGAACGCGTTTACGGTCCGGGTTATTGGTTTGTAAAACCGTTTGGAATGGAAAAGATGCACCATTTCCCGCGGCAGGTGCTGGTCTTGGAACTGTCCCTTGCGGAAAGGGCGCCGGACAAATCGTTGGCGTCGCATTCGTATTCCCGCGCCGCGAAGATTCAGACGTCGGACGGCTTTTTCGTGGATGTGGACGTGACGATTTTGTACCGGATCGTGGATCCGTACAAATTGATGACGACACTGGGGCCGGGCCTGCTTTATCTCAACAACGGCATCCTTCCCAAGGCGGAACCCATCCTCAAGCAGACGTTGGGCGAACTGAAAACCGAGGATTTCTACAACAGCCCGTTGCGCGTGAAGAAAACCGAAATGGCCAAGACGCTGCTGGATGCGGAAATCGCCCCAAAGGGCATGAAAGTGGACCAGGTGTTGATCCGCTATTTCAAGTACAGCGACGAAATCCAGAAGAACATCGAGGCCAAGAAATTGCAGGATCAACTGGTGTTCAAGAACCAGGCCGAAGCCAAGGCCAACACCGAAGAGGCGGCCATCAAGAAGGCCATGCAGGAAGGCGAGGTTTTCGTCAAACTGGAATTGGAGGGCGGCGAAGCCTACAAGACTGAGAAGGCCGCCGAAACCGAACTGTACACGCGCCGGAAAGGGGCCGAGGGCAAACTGCTCGTGCAGACAGCCGAGGCCCAAGCGACCGAATGGAAAAATGCCGCCATGCAGTTGGGCGGCTACGATCGCAAGGTGGCGCTCGAAATGGTCAAGGTGCTCGAGGGGATCGATCCCATCGTCGTGCCGTGCGGGGGCGATCAGGGCGTCAATCCGCTCGCGCTGGATTCCGTGCTCGACATGTTCGGCGTCAAGGTGGACTCGGGCGCCTCAACGGGGCCGCCGCCGGCCCTTCCCCCGCCGCTGGAACCGTCCGGGGCGCCGTCGGCCGGCGAGAATGCACCGACGATGGCCGAAACCCCGGCGTCCGCCGTTCCGGCGGAAGGAGGCGTCCAATGAAACACGCACATGCCCTTCGCCTTATCGCCGCGGCGGTATTGGTGGCCTGCCTGGCGGGTTGCGTTCCCCGTTCGACCGGTCCGACCGAGGTTGGCGTCCGCACGCGCAAGTTTCCGCTGATGGGCCCGAAAGGCGTCGAAAACCGCGTGTACCCGCCGGGTTCGACATACTTCTTCGTGCCTTTCTTCAATGACTGGAACACGTTCGACACGCGCCTGAACACGCTCGAAATGAGCGGCGCCAACACAAAAGGCGACCGGCGCTGGGGCGACGACCTGCTGTTCAAGACCGTGGACGGCAACGACATCAGCCTCGACATCATCGTTTCGTGGCGGATCGATCCCGATAAGGCGCCCATGATCCTTCAGGAAGTCGCGACGAACATGGACGAACTCAAGGAAAACATCATCCGTGCGGTCACGCGCAGCAAACCCCGCGATGTGTTCGGCGAACTGAAGACCGAAGACTTCTATCTGGCCGAAAAACGCAGCGGAAAGGCGCACGAAGTCGTCAAGGTGCTCAACGAAATCCTGTCGCCCTATGGCGTGGTGGTCGAGAATGTCGGCACCAGCGATTACCGCTTCAATCCCGACTATCAGGCCGCGATCGAGCAGCGGAAGGTCGCCGAGCAGCGCGTCGAAAAAGCCCGTTCGACCAAAATGGCCACCGAAGAGGAATACCGGGCCAAGGTCGAGGAGGCCAAGGGCGATGTCGCCCGCATGCGGGCCGAAGCCGACGGCGCGTACAAACAGGCCGTGATCAAGGCCGACGCGCAATACAAGCAGATGGAACGCCAGGCCGAAGCCATCTTGGCGGAAGGCCGCGCCGAGGCCGAAGCCATCCGCAAGATGAACGAGGCGCTCAACGGACCCGGCGGCGAGGCGGTCGTCAAACTGGCCGTCGCCAAGGCCTTGGCCGGCAAGCGCGTCGCGCTGGTGCCCATGGCCGGTGGATTCGATGTCCGTTCAACCAATATCAACGCGTTGCTCGAACTGTACGGGATCAAGGCCGCCGCGCAACAGGCGCCGCCCGCTTCCGCCCAAAAATAGCGGTCTTCACGGGCGTGTTACGGAAAAAGGGCGGGGCAGACTGTTCCGTTTGCGTGGTGTCGGGCGTTTACGGGTTCCGGGAACAACAGACCGGACAGGCGTCCCCTCTTTCGCGCCAAGTAACTTTTCCAATGCGTTTCAACCGTCTCGAGGGCGCGCGGGCCGGTCAGTGCCAGACGCTGACAATCAGCACCGGTTCCTCTTCGGTCATGTGATGGTGCCGTTCATATCCGAATTGCTGGTGGATTTGTTTGGGCTCGATTTTGTTTTTGACGATCCACTCGTTGATATGCTCGTCCAGTTGCTTGAGTCCTTCGATGCTCACCTTCCCAACGAACGTCTGGATTTGCATGGAACGCCCTCCGTTTCGCCGTCGTGGCTACGCTCGTCCGCGTCTTGCGGTCCTCCCCAACCTCTCGCACTGCCGAGGACAGCATATCGTTATGAGGCCAGATTGTCAAGGAGCACGCGGCGCATCACGGGCAGCGGGGCCGGCGCGCCGGTCCACAATTCGAATTGGAGGGCGGCTTGGTGCAGCAGCATTTCGACCCCCAGGATGGTCTTGCAGCCGGCGATTTCGGCTTCCCGGATCAAACGGGTTTTCAGCGGGCGGTATACCATGTCGAACACGACGAGATCCGGTCTCAGGCATTCGTGCGGAACCGGCGAATCGTCCATGGAATCGGGATACATCCCGATGGGAGTGCCCTGCACGATGATTTCATGATCCGCGATGGCGTCCGCGAGATCCCCGACGAGATCGCCGGTTTCGATGGCCGCGGGCGTCTTGGCGCGAAGGTCGTCGGCGAGTTCCTTTACGCGGGACGCGGTGCGTCCCAGGATGGTGATTCGGGCCGCGCGGGCATCCTCCGCCATGGCAAAGGCCACCGAACGGACCGCGCCGCCTGCTCCCAGAAACAGGATGCGCTTGCCGGCCAGCGCCACGCCGGCCTCCGCGAATGCGCGCAGCGTTCCCGGTCCGTCGGTCGTGTCGCCCGCGAGCCGTCCGTCGTCGTTGACGATGGTGTTTACCGCGCCGACGTGCACCGCCATCGGGGAAATGCGGTCGAGATGCTCCATGACCGCCCGCTTATGGGGAATGGTTACGCTCATGCCGCGAAAACCGGACATGGCGCGCATGCCCGCCAGGCAGCCGGCGACGTCCGTCACGGAAAACGCGACGTAGACGTAGTTCAATCCCAGGGCCTGAAAGGCGGCATTGTGGATGGCCGGCGACAGGGAATGGCCGACCGGATTGCCGATGACCGCGCATAACCGGGTATGGGCGTCAATCATGCCTGTGCTTCTCCCGGGTTCCATCAACCCGGCGGCCATGCCAACGGCCGCCCGCCCAGCACATGGATGTGGACGTGCATGACCAGTTGGCCGCCGTGTTCGCCGAAATTGACCGCGTAACGGAACCCTTTTTCGATAAGGCCTTCCTTTTCGGCAACCTTGTTGGCGCCGATCAGGAGTTTGCCCAAGAGTTCGGCGTCGTCCGTGTCCGTGATCCGCGGGATATGGCGGCGCGGAATCACCAACACGTGCGACGGCGCGCCGGGGTGAAGGTCCCGAAACGCAAAGACGTCCTCGTCCTCATAAACGGCCTCGCAGGGGATTTCTCCCGACGCAATCTTGCAAAAAATACATTCATCCGCCATGCGTTGGCTCCTTTCGTTCCGTTGTGTCGAAAACAGGGTATGCGATTTCCGTCGTGAATGCAATCAGTCGCAAGGGTCCCTGTTTTTCCGGGGCCGCGCGCGGGGTGTGAACGGGCGCCCGAATTGGGCATAATCGGCTACGCGTATATCGCAAGTCCAAGGAGAATCGCATGAAAAACGCTATTGCCTGCCGTGTAGCCGTTGTATTTCTCATTGTCATGGGCCTGATGGCCGCGGGCGGCGCCCGTGCCGCCGCGCCGTCCCCTTTGGAACTTATGCCGCTGTGGACGACAGACACGAAGACGTTCCTTGAAAGCCAGGCATCGGTCGCGGACATCAACGGCGACGGACTGGACGAGATTGTCGCCGCCGGGCGCGAGGAACTGATCGCATTGGACGGCAATGGCTCGGAGTTGTGGCGGTGGCGGACGAAGGGGCGTTTCATGACGTATCCCGCCGTACTGGCCGTCGAAAAGGGGCCGGCGCTCCTCTTCGCGGCGGATTACAGCGGCTGGATGTCGTGCATTGACGGTGCGGGCGTCGAGCGCTGGCACGCAAAACTCGACGGGCCGTCCTCGTGGTCGGCCAGCGTGGCGGCGGACTTAGACGGGGACGGGGCGTTTGAGGTTGTGCAGACGGACGAGACGGGCGCGGTGTGGGCATTTCGCGCCGAATCCGGTGAAAAAATCTGGAAGTCGGCGCTGAAAGGCATGCCGGTCAGTCCCGCCGTGGCGGATCTCGACGGGGATGGAAAATGCGAAGTGATCGTATGCACGAACAAGGGCCTTTTGTATGCGCTGGCGAACGATGGATCGGAGCGCTGGCACGCGACGATCGGCGGCGAATCGCCGACATGGGCGACGTCCGCGCCGGTCGTCTTCGCCGCTTCCGACGGCGCGCGGCAAATCGTTGCGGCATCGAACGACGGCCGTCTGTACTGTTTCGACGCATCGGGTCGTGAACGGTGGCAACGCACGACGCGCGGCGCGGCGGCATCGGGCATTTCCGTCGGCGACATGGACCTCGACGGGCGCGCGGACGTGTTCGTCATCACGCAAATGGGTGTCGTCTACCGTTTCGACGAGGATGGCGCCGCGATGTGGGAAATAGACATGCAGGGGCGCACGCTCGCGGCCGGGGCGCTGCTGGATATGGACGGCGACGGGAGCATCGAGTTCGCGTTTTCGACGCAGGGCGGCCATTTGATGGTGCTTGACGGCCATGGCGGGACGCGATTCGACCATCAATTCGACTGCCGGACGATCAACGTCACGCCGGCCTTCGGCAAACTCGCGGCGGCGAAAGATTGTCTTTCGATGATCATTGCCGGCGGCGAATCCGGCCGGCTGTTTGGCTTCAAGACGCCGGCAAACCCCGGCACGGCCATTCAATGGGCCGCCTATCGCGGCAATGAGAGGAAACAGGGCGCATGGTTGGATTTGGCGTCCGCCGGCACGACCGCCATGACGCCGGCCAATCTCGCGCCTGATCGCATCCTGATCGGCGAGGATATTCTGTTCCGAATCCGGCGTCCCGCGTCGGATGCGGCCGTGCTGACGGCGTCGGCCGCGTGCGAGCGCCCCGACGGCGCGCGCGTAAGCGCCTCGACGAAGATAGTCGGCGACACGGGCGTCCTTCCGATGGCCATCCAGCCTTTCCGCGCGGGCGCCTATCGTTTTTCTTGGCAACTGGCGAATCCGGATGGACTCGTTCTCGCGTCGGGTGAGCGGGAGGTGTCCATGCTGCCTTTCGCGAACGACCGCGCACTGGCCGCGCGCGCTTCGGAAGCCTTGGAATCCGCGACGGCAGACCTCGCGGCCGCGCTGCCCGCGACGGTAAAAGCGCTGGTCCGCGAAAAGACGTTGTTCGATGCCGCCATGCAATCCGCGTTCGCAATCGTGGATGCCGCCGCGGGCGGCGGGCCGAAACACGAGGAGGAAGCCTTTGCCGCAGTCTCGCAGTTGAACAGACATGCGAAGCGTCTATTGCGGGTGGCCGCAACCGCGCGCCAAGCCGCCGCGCTTGGCTCTTCCGCCAGTTTGATTGCATTCGAGGACGCCGTTTGGGACAGCCGCAACGTGGACACGCTCGTTCCCGAACGCGCCGAAAATCCGCTAAAGATCGCCCGGCGCGCCGTGCCGGGCGAACACGAGCCGGTCTCGTTGAAATTGTTCAACGTGACGGATCGCGAACTGGACGTGCGCGTTCTCTTCAAAGACGTGCCTGATGGCTTGAAGATTGCCGCGCATGAAGCGCTGGCCACGCCGACCGGCGTCGGGCGGCAATCGTGGGACGCCCTGCCGCGGCTGGGTCCCGCGTCCGTCATCCGCGTCCCGTCGCTCGAAACGCGCGAGTTGTGGGTTGACGTGGACCTCGGATCGGCCCAACCGGGCGACGTTGCCTTTACGATTCGGCTGCAAGCCATCAACGGCGCGGGCGTGCTCGATGAATCCGGCGCGGCGGCGGACGTGCCCGCGCCCGAAACGATCGTCGAAACGGTCATCGAAGTCCTGCCGTTTGCGATGGCGCCATACGGCGCGGTGCGCCTGTGCACATGGGCCGACGCGGACGGTCCGCAGGCGGCGGATCTGCTCGCGCACGGCAACAACGTCTTTCCGGTCGGGTGGGGCAAGCCGCAATTCGACGCGGACGGCGCGCTGAAGGGCGTGGATTTCTCCAGCCTCGATTCATTGCTCGAACGGCTGCGCGGGGCGGACGTCATGCTGCTGCTCAACGGCATTCCATCGTTTCGCGCGAAACTCGGCGAACCGGGGTATGCCGCCGAGTTCAAGGACTTTCTCGAACGGCATTTGGACCATCTGGCCGAATTCGGCTTTACGGCTGGGCAAGTTGCGTTGTATCCCGTTGACGAACCCGGCGGCGTGGGCTGGGACGCGGTCAATCAGGTCGTCGAATTCGGGAAGGCGCTGAAATCCGTCCGGCCGGACATATTGCTTTACATAGACGGCGGCGGCGAACTGCCGATGTTCGAGGCCATGAAGCCCTACGTGGACATCTGGACGCCCGGGTTGCACCAGTTGCCCGAGAAAACGCCGGAAATGGCGATTCAGCGCGAACCGGGCAAGCAACTGTGGTCCTACAATTGCGGCTACCCCTATGCGCGGCCCATCGGCACGGACCTGCGCAACATCAACGTCGTGGCCGAATACCGCGCGGCGGCATTGTTCGCGTACCGGTACGGCGCGACGGGTCTCGGTTTCTGGTGCTACAACCGGGGGCCGGACGCATGGCAGCGCATGCAAATCGACTATATGATCGTCTATCCGGGCACGGACGGCCCCGTCACGAGCCGACGCTGGGAAGGCGTGCGCGAGGGCATCGAGGATACGCGCATTCTCATGGCGTTGAAACAGCGGCTCGCCGACAAGGACACGCCGTTGCCCGAAGACCTCCAGGCCCGTATCCGCCGCGCCGCCGACGTGACGCTCGCGCAATGGATGGACAAGAGTTACGAGGAAATGCGGCTCGGACTCGGCCGCGCCGCCATTGACGCCACCAACAACGACGACGCCGTCAATGCCTTGCGCGGCGAACTGCTCGATTGCGCGGCCGCCATGACGGCTTTCGACAAAAAACCGCCATCATGAAAACGAAATCATAACCGCGAGCAGGTCGTCCAAACCGGCAAAGTCCATGCCAAACGGTTAAACCGCCAAAGTCATGCCTGAATTCTGTCGTGTGCGCGCTGGATCGCGGTACAGCCCATGACGACGAGCGCGAACGCCAGGACAACCCATCCGGCTTTTCCAGCCACGGGCAATGTGCCCTCCGGAAAAACCGACACGAAAACGGCTCTTGTGTCGTGAAACAGCACAGGTCCCTCCCAGACGCGGCATGTGTAGTTTCCGGAATCTTCCAACGCCACCGGATCTTTGACGTACGTGCTCGTCGAGGCGTCTTCAAGGGCTGCGCCGTCCTTATACCACTGAAAACGCGATCCTGACGACACCGGCACCTCAAGACGGACAAATTGCCCGGCCTCCACCCATTTTGGGGAACTCGTCGAGATTTCTGTTTCATACAGGCCGGAGCAGGTTCCGACAATCGTGGCATGTACAAAAGGCAAATCGTAACTGCCGGGACCCATGCCTCGCACCAAGGTAAGAATAGGGACTTGTATCCCTTCGGCATTCACTTGTACTCCGGCATTCGTGACAACTGGCGTGAGATTGATCGGAGCTCCCCGGCCGATGAATCCCTCCATAGTGAAGGTCTCGCCATCACGGAACACGGCAGGGAAGACTCGATACATACCGTCGGCAATCTCTGGAAGCATCGCGAGGTCCGCTTCGTTGGCCGTCTCGTAAAGCCACTCATTGGCGAACGTCCAGTATGCCGACACGGTCGTATCGCCGGCGATGCCGTGCAAGGTGAACTGCATGCGCCAAGCCGTATAGCCATTGTATGTGTTCTGACTGACCACTTCGAACCTAGGGTTGAGGGTAAGCCACGCATTGCCTGCCGCGAGCGGCCACACGCTGCAGAAGGACGCTTCCATCGGCTCGGCGGCGAAACAATTACAGCAAAGCGCAAGCACGATCAGAAAGGAAGCCATGTCATATCTCCTTGCGCATTCAGTCGTTCGGTACATCTTTGTAAATAGTATTACCGGCCAAGATAAGACTGCCCGCAGGTACGATATGCGCACCGGCTGGCTCAAGCACCGAATCTACATAAGAAGCTCCTGTGACGAATGCGACCAAAGACTCACCGGAGTTGATCTTCAATGCAAGCGGGGGATCCGAAAAGCCAGAAGCATTGGTGTACAGTTTCCCGGCAATGTACATCTCGCCAGTTTCGTAAGGAAGTCGGAGAAGGTTGCTGTTCGCATTCTTCACCATGAATTCTGTCCCCGAGGACGCTAGATTACCTTGGGAAGCTTGCGCGTGAACGGTCCCGGTGTACATGATAAGATCGCCGACGGGAGTAAAGCGGGCGAGCGGATACCCGGCAGCACCTGCCTTTATCACAAAGCCCGGCGACGGTATGATTTCAACAGCCTCGCAGGCGTCTTCCACGGATTGCTTCTGTGTGTCGGTGAAATCCAAGTCCACAGCGGACTGCGTCAAGGCGTAGTAAAGACAGTCGAAATCGCTGGCTGAAGGCAAAAGCCACATTGTCGCATAAAAAAGATCAGCAGTTAGGTTCATACTTACTAGATTATTTGAAGATAACGGATCAACGGATATACCGTTAAAGGTATCACCATCCGTAATTAGGTAGCATAACTTTGAGGAAATACCTGAGCTGATATGTGGATCCATGTCCATTACAAAGTCACTCTTCTTATCGATACAATCGTATGCGGGCGGCGTCATCATGCTCCTGAAAGGACCGCCTGGCGTATCTTCAGCAATTAGCCATTTATCATTCAGATCGTCCGGATCATTCTCCAAGTCGATAAATTCTCCGAATATGTCACTCAAGGATTCGCAGATTCCGCCTGACTCTTGTGCATAAACCAAATTACATATATTGTGAGAAATACCGTGAGTATACTCATGGCCAGCAACGTCGTCTGTTAGCGCCAGACCACCGAAAACGAAAATTGAATAAAGAAAAAAACCGGCGTTCCGCAACGGACACTCACTCCCAAAGAATACTTCACAGCAGTAGTTGACGCCTACAAATAATATTGCACCCTGTCCATTGAAGCTATCTCTCCCATATTTATTATAGAAATAAGTGTAGGCCCAACCAAGGTAAGAATATGCATCGTCTACGGCTTGATTGTTTGAGGGCCCTTGACCCTCAGATCTGATTAGAGTACCAAGCCAGCAGTTATCTTGGTTATCATTATCATATACTCTCCTATCAATAATGTTATAGTAAAGCCTATATTTCGACAATATTATCCCATTTTCAGCATTGATGATATATCGGACTCCGATTTCTCCGCGCAGGTCTATCTGCCAAGCCAATGTAGGTAAGCCCGGAAGATTCAATACCGTTGGCGCGAAAACTAACAGTGTGGAGTCGTAGTCCATCGTCCGACTCTGTAAGTAGCGGGCACCCACTTGTCTCTGTGGCCATATTCCTTTGCTCGTAAGATCTTCGGCGACCTTTATCATGGCCTCCGACGCAGAAATGATCGAGGAGGGCTGGATAAACTTGGACAATTCTGATGCCGTCGCGACCTTGGCAATGGCCGATCGGATTCCGTTGTCATTTGAGAGGTTTACAACGATTTCTGAACCAAAGATGGGGATTCCTGTGTATGACTGTCCGATGCGCAACACCTTTCCTTCTTTGCGGATCTGGTCGCGATTCAGGCGGTTCGCGATGCCTGGTCCCCATATGCCAAAGGCTGGGCCAAACTGGTTCATGAAAGCATTGGCGACTTCTGCGGAGTCGGCATTCTTGTTGACACTCACGGGTATATGAGTGCCCTTCTTGCAGCCAACGTACTCGAAAAAATCTTTGGACCTTCCTGTCCGAACATCGCGGGGATTATGGCTGGATATGGACTGCAACATCCGTTGCTTCGCTTCTTTAACAACCTTCTCATCGTGTGTCGTTGGAAAGCAATAAGCGGTACACGCCAAGAACAGCGAACAAGACAGAAAGCACAACACGGAGATACTTGTGAGAAGAGTATTATTCATACCTACATCTCCTCTTCAACTTCCTGCCGCAGTCTTGGTCTGCATACGCATATTTGCGATCTTACTTTCCGAATCCGACACTTCTAGCTGGCAGGAACCAACTGTATGATGACGCTCCCATCGCTGGCCACTGAGAGTCCAGAGCCGCTATCGCTGGACAAATTGACGGAATTCCCTGAAATATCCACATTGGCGTCATTGTCGATATTGACGGTTGCGTCAGCGTCACTGGACAATGCAATGGTCTTTCCAGTGACATTGATAGAGCCATTCTCATTGATGTCTAGAGACGCGCATTTATTTGCGAGTGTGACTTTACCTGAATCATCGACGCGCTCGATTCTAACATATGCACTCGATGACCACTCGTATTCACCTTCACCTTCGCCTTCGCCCACAGACAACAAATTCCCGACTGCAAGCATCGCAATCACTTCATATTCACCTTCACCTTCACCTTCACCTTCACCTTCACCTTCACCTTCACCTTCACCTTCGCCTTCGCCTTCGCCTTCGCCTTCGCCTTCACCTTCACCTTCGCCGGGAGGCTTGGAGAAATCGTGTGTGAGTAAAAACACACTATCTGGTCTGAAATCAAATGGACTGAAGGATGCCATCATAATTCCCGGCGGCTCCGTATTAAGGCCCATTGAAATCACGGAATTGAATGTGATCATTACGTTCTGATTCATTAGCGATAATTGCGTTGGTCCGTCTGCTCCGTCGTAAATTTCAAACTGACCGCCGAGGCGCCGATCTCCAACATGTACATAGAAATCGTCTTGCGCGTGTATTTCGATCGGTCCGGCGACTTCTGCGTTCGTGCGACCTTGCAATCAGAAATCAACTCCGCCGGACGTGTTGGCCGAAATCGCGCCGGCATCGCCGAATCCAAGCCAGTTGAGCTTGATATCGCCGTGATCGGCGGTGCTCCCAGGCGGATCGCAGGCAATGGCTGAATCTATTGTGTCCTTTCGGCTTGACGATGTCGCGTCTTGTCCGATGCTGTTTTGATATCGCTCCGGAGGCAAAATCCGGACAAGCAGGCCGAGGAAATCTCCAAAAACAGGTCTGCTATCGCTTGTCGCATGAGTTTGCTCTCTCCCCAAGCCGACCGCCGCTAAGAACAGAACCGCCCCAATCCCCGGAATCAATGCACGCTTCATGACATTACCTCCCCATCTTCCGTCGACTGGCCGAAAACTAAAGGCAACGCGCATACTCCCCACATCAAGATTGTAGATCAAAAGGTGCGAAGTGTCAAGGGGGCGGGAAAGCCAGGCAGGCGGATAGGCAAGGGGCAGGCAAGGGGCCGCACACACGTAACGGGGAGGGTCGGCATCCTCGCCGACCGGCATTTATGCAAGGAGTCCTGTTTTGGCAGGTCAACACGAAGCAGCGCTTTCGACGGGAAATCCCCGGGTTGATCGTGGAAACCGGGCCTTGCGGAAAGGCCAGTGGCCCATGTTGTCGAAATCGTGTCTTCGCGGGCCGAATCGATCGGGTCGTGATACAATCCTGGCCGTCAAGAGATCCGGAGACTGGAGGAAGGACGCATGCGACACCCAAACCCGGAAATTCGTCTGAAACGGCAATCTTCGGATCCCGGATCGATGGGGTTCAATCGGCGGTTCCACCTGTCCCGCCGCGGCTTCATGGCTTCCATGCTGTTGGCGGGTTGCGCCACGCGGCCGCTTGCGCGCGAATCGTCGAAAGAAACCCTGATCGGCTATACCGAATACCGCACGAATCTGCCGACGCGGTACGACAATCAGATCACGTCGCGCGCGTGTGTTGTGCATGCGGACGGCACGGGCCGCCGCGTGCTGGCCGGGTCGCTCGCGCGCGAACCGCACGCCTGGACGCAGTTCGCGGGCTGGTCGCCGGACGGGCGGCTGGCCGTCGTCGGACGCGGGTGGGAAAGCCCGGAAAACGGCGCGTGGGAAGAGGCGAACAAGACCTTTCGCATGACCGAAGGCTGGCTCTACGACATGTACCTGCTCGACATGGAAACGGGCCGGCTGGAGAATATGACGGCGGTCGAACGCGTCGGCGACTACAACAGCGGGTTGTTTTTCGTTCCGGGCGAGGCGAACAAACTCGGTTTTACCGCGCTGATTGGCGGCATCTCGCATCCCTTTGTCATGGATCGCGACGGACGCAACAAAAGGGACCTTTCGCAAGGACCGGACGGGTTCGCGTATGGCTTCAGCGCCTCTCCGGACGGCAGCCGGGTGGCCTACCACAAGGACTACCGCGTGTACGTCGCGGACGCCGACGGATCGAATCCGCGCGAGATCGCGACCGGAAATCCGTTCAACTTCTGCCCGCAATGGTCGCCGGACGGCCAATGGCTCCTGTTCGTGTCCGGCGAGCATTACGACTGCCATCCCCACATCGCGCGTTCGGACGGATCGGGCCTTCGCAAACTCGCGGATCGCGGCGGATACGAAGGCGTCGCGACCGTATACGATGTGTTCGACTTTCACGGCGGCAGCAGCGACGTGCCGGTGTGGGCCGCGGACGGATCGTGCGTTTTCTACACCGCGCGCGTGGGCGATGCCGTCGAACTGATGCGCGTTTCACTCGATGGACGGATCGGGCAACTGTCGCAGTCGAGGCCCGGAACGCGGAACTACCATCCGAAACCGTCTCCCGGCGGCGACCGGCTGATCTTCGGATCGAATCAATCCGGCACGCGCCAGTTGTACATCATGGCCGGCCATGGCAAGGATGCCCGGCCCGTCACGGACGTCCCGCCGGGCCATGGCGCCATGTGGGCGCATTGGCGGCCGTAGGCTACGGGAGAATGTAGGCCGCCCCGTGCGCGGCCAGCCATCCGCCGCCCGCCAGCAGCAGCAGCGCGATCGTGTAGCGCCGCCAATGGGCGGGCGTGGCCGGATCCCCATAGGCCGTTACGCCGTTGTAGCGCACAATGTCCACGTACCGCGCCGCCACAAGCAGCAGCAGCACAATCCCGTAGATAGGGTCGGCATAGGTAAATGCGGATCCCTGCTGGACAATCATCAGCAGGCATACCCCAAGCGCCGTATTGCCCAGGAACATCCAGAATATGCGCAAGACCAACGCCGCCAAACCGGCGTTCGCGCCCTTGTCCGCCGAAATGGAATCGCTCATCACGCATCCTCCTCGATCGAACGACGAAGAGGATGGTGGCCCGACCATCCGTTTAGCCTTCGACTGCCCGCGCAACCGAACCCTTGCCTGTCGAAGTATACCATACCTTCCAATCTTTTTTTCATTTTACGCAAGATTCGGCCCCCATAATCTTGCGGTCAAGCACACAAATTCATAACTATGGCGGCTGTATGGAATGAGCCGATTCTTCGGCGCTTTCCCCCGGGAAACCGCCGTGGATCTTTTTTTCGATGGCGATAGCGACGACAGGAAGAAACGGTGGGGATCTTTTCGGAGCGGCAGAGGGTTCGCGGGAAATTGCGCTTCGGATTATGAAATGATCCTTCCGAACATCGTATACTGGGTTGGAGAAGCGGAAGGTTGCGCACCGTGATAGATGTCGAATGTCCACATTGTAAACGTGTTCTGAAGATTCCGGAAAAGTATGCCGGGGTCGAAGGGGCCTGCAAACATTGCGGGGGGCGGATTGTGATTCCCGGGCAACAGCCGCCGTCCGAATTCGAACCGTCGTCGTATGGGCATGCGCCGGGGGAGGCGTCCGCGACGGAATCGGCATCGCGGCAGGAAACCATCAAGGCGTTGACGGCCAACATCGAAGTGCTGCATGCCCAGTTGTTCCAGAACCGGTCGGACATCGAGCGTCTTGCGAAAGAACTGGAAAGCGAGCGGGTGGCGAAAATCGAGGCCGAGGTTGCCCGCGACGTGGCCATGGTCCGGATGAGGCGGGCCGAGGAAAACCTGGCGGCCATCGGAAGCCGGAATGAAGATATGGCCATGCGCGCCGAGTTCGAGCGGATGCAGGCCAAACTGGTTCAGAGCCGTCACGACATCGAAACGCTGGCCCGGGAACTCGAAACGGAACGCGTGGCGCGGGCCGAGGCGGAAGCCGCCCGCGACGTGGCCATGGTCCGCGTCCGGCGTGTCGAGGAGGGTCTTGCGGCCCTTCGCGAACAAAAAGGGGACGAGGCCGTTCTGCAATCCGAACTCGAACGCGCCCGGGCCAAGGCGGCGCAGGCCGCGATCGAGGCGGAACGCCTTGCCCGGGATCTCGAGGCGGAACGCGCCGCCCGCGCCGCGGCGGAAATGGCGCGCGCCGAGGCGGAAGTGGCGCGGGATGTGGCGCAGGTCCGCGTAAAACGGCTGGAAGCGAATCTCGCTGCGATTGGCGACAAGGGCGAGGATGAATTCCTGCGGGGCGAACTCGAACGGTCGGAAGCGCGGCTGGCCCAAAGCCGCCAGGATGTCGAACGGCTCGCGAACGAACTCGAAAACGAGCGGCAGGCGCGCATCCGCGCGGAAACGGCGCACCGCATGATTGAATTGCGGACACGCCGGGTTCAGGAGCAGTTCCGCCGGCTGATCCAGGAAAGAACCGAACCGAAATCCGAAGCCGTTTCCCCGTCGCCGGAACCTGTTCCGCCGCATGCCGCCGTCGAACCGGAACCGTCGCCTGTGGTTCCAACAGATCAAGCCGAACCGCCCGGACCGCCGCCGGGCTTTTCGGAAACGGATTCGACCGCTTCCGCCATCGAAACGGCGGATATCGAGGACGCAGCGGCGCCGGCGTCTGAAGCGGTGTGCGTGTCCCGCGATGTGGAACCGGTTTGCAACGACGAGAGTGAACTGGAAAAATGTATTGAATCCCTGTTGCCGAGCGAAGGCGAGATCGATCATGCCGTGGCCATAGGCAATCCGGATCTGGAACCGGAATCCTCGCCGCCCGCCGAAACGGAAACGCCGGAGGAGGAACCGGCCGGGCCGGCGCCCACGCCCACGCCCACGCGGTCGTGGGTGGTTTGGGCGGCTGCCGCCGTGCTAATCGTGGCCGTGGCCGCCGGCATTGCCGGGTATTCGACGCGGGCGCTTTGGATGCCTGTGCCTTCATCACGGCTTGTCAACCCGCCGGAAGGCGGGGTCATTGAGGCGTCGGTAACCTATATGACGTCGCGCCAGCCGGAAGCGTTGACCGTTCCCGCGGCGCGCGCGCCCATGGTTCTGGCCCGTCAACAATTTGACGCGCCGGCGTTTCAGGCGTTGCTTGAGGAGGCGGGCGTTCCGCAAACCGCATGGGCGGGGCTTGCCGAATGGCTGTGTTTCGCCGAACCCGACATCCCCGATGCAAAATCGTTTCCCGCGGCGGAGATTCCGGACAGCGCGCCGTTCGCCGATGCACGAAAAACCCTCGCCGCATTCGCGGATAAAACGGGACGCGACGCGTTCAACGCGCGGCTTGCGGCCTTGTTCGCTTATGCCCTGCCGCCGGAATGGGCGGAAGAAACCGCGACGGATTCAGGCGCGCTGATCATCCGCAATCTCGTGCCGGGACGGTACGCCCTGCTGGCGCGGCCCGAAGGTCCGCGGGAAGCATGGAAGCCGATCGATCCTTCCGCGAAAGACCTCACGACGCTGGTGGTCCGCCAAGGCGAAACCGCCCGATGCACGCTAAAACTCGTTGATTCGGCCAGCGCCATCCGGGGCAAGGTGGCCGACGGGGAGTCGGGGAAGCCGGTTCCCAAGGCGACGGTGGTGGTTTCGGGCGATTTTTCCGGAGGCAAGAAAATCACGGTCGTCACAAAAGAAGATGGGACGTTTATGCTCGACCCGCTCGAAACGGGTTACGGATCGTTCATTGCTACATGCGCCCCGTTGCCCAAAGGCTACCTTTCCAGCACTACTTTCGACGGCACGCGCGAACTCGGCGTCGCCCTTGCGCCCGGTCTGATCCAGATCAGCAAGAAGGCCGCGCCGAAAGAGACCCGTAAGACGGTCCTGTCGGGACGGGTGCTTGCTTCGGACGGCACGCCCGCAGCGGGCTTCGGCATTTGGGTGGTGGGCGAGGACGGGTCCGCGAAGAGCCTTGCGCGGTCGGGCCGCGACGGAACCTACGAGTTTCCGCATTCCGGCGGCACGATGCGGCTTTACGCGGCGGGCCCCGGTTCAGCGCGCACGGAACCTGTCAACGTCGAATTGCAGGCCAGCCAAAGCGCGACCCGCGATTTCGTGCTGCCGCCCTGCGGACGCATTGTGCTGTCCATCAAGAAGCCGGATGGCACGGCGCCCGAAGCCTTCGAGGAGTGCAATCTCGTGTGCTCGTCGCGCGTCATGTCGGATCCGGGCATGTTGCAGCGCGACGGCGACACATTCATCATCCCGTACCTGGTCGGCGGCGTCTACGATCTGACGTTCCGGGTCAAAGGTTTCAAGCCGGTTTCGTTGCCCGCCATCGAAATTGACAAGAACGGCGGCGACCGCGAATTGTCGGTCGCCTTGGCCCCCCTTGAGGCGGCCTTGCCCCCGCCGCAATGAAAAAGGACGGCCCATCCATGTCGGACGGATTTGCATCCACGCATGAGGAGAGACCGCAACGGTATCCGGCATTCGTCGTGACGATGTTTATCCATGCGCTGTTGACCATGCTTCGGCGCAAACGGGTGATCCTCGCGGCGGGCTTGTCGTTGATGCCGGTGGCGATTCCCTTGTCGCTGGCGTTTTTTTCGACGATGGTGTTTGCGGAAGACGGCAACCGGGTATTCGTCCGGCTGATGGAATACCTGTATCTGCGGGCGCTGGCGCCGCTGCTGGCGCTGTTTTTCGGCTGCATGGCCATCGGCGAGGATGTCGAATCGCAGATTATCCCCTATCTGCTGACGCGGCCGCTTCCCCGTGGCGCCATCGTGCTCGGCAAATTCGGCGCATACTGGGTCGTGTCCTCCGTCATCGTCTGCCTGTCCGTTTTGCTGACCTTTGCGGCCTGCACGGTGCTGGGCGGGCTCGATTTCACGCCGAACACCCTGGTCATGCTGGCCCATTACGAGGCCGTCGCCTGTCTGGCCCTTTTCGGTTACGGCGCGCTGGCGATCTTCCTCGGCGCGGCCGTAAAACGCCCCATCATCATCGGCATCGTCGCTATTTTCGGCTGGCAGCGGTTTGCCTATTACATGCCCGGTGTCGTGGATTTTCTCACCATCGAGAAATACATCCTTGCGCTCCTGCCGCGTCTTGCCACCCAGCGCGAAAACATCGTGCTGAAAACGGCCATCGCCGAATTTCAAAAACAGCAACTCCTGATTGAGGCGCCCAAAGCCCTTGTGTCGTTGCTTGTTCTGTCCGGCATTTTCCTGTTCTGCACGAGCCTGATAGTCCGCTGGCGCGAATATTCGGTGGCGCGATCCCTGGGCGGGTAGGATCGCGGGGCTTTGGGCAATCCTCGGCACGTGGACTACAATGATCGGCGAGCAAGGTTATCGTTCGCAACGCCTATGGACCGCGCGCGGATATTTCAAAGAAAAATTCATCTTGAGAGCACCGTGTTCTCGGAGTCGTGAAGGTCTCGGAATGTAACGCCGATTTCCTAATCGGCTTGCTGAAACACGACATGCCGATTGGGAAATCGGCGCTACCAAGCGGCCATTTTCAATTTCAACACAAGATCTCGTTGCCTGGTCCGACATGAAATGGCCCGGGAATGCTGATCTTCGTGGAAATTCTTATCCTTTTGTCTCAAGAACTCGGTACTCTCAAAAAATCATGTGTATAGAATGGAAATTACATCAGGGCCGCATTAGGACCGTGGACTTTAAGTAAATGGAGAAACAAGTTGTTTCAAAGCAGCGAGTTGCCGTCTACGGCGAGGTGTTGACCGGAAGACGAGAGGTCAACGCCATGCTCGATCTCGTCAAGCAGGAGACGGAAGCGGATCGAATCCCGCGTTCTCGAACCGACCTGTAGCAATGGGAATTTCCTCCGGCGTATTTCCTCATGATCGGAGAATCCGCGGATGGACGCGAATGAACGCAAAACATCTGAAACTATCAGCGTTCATTCGCGTCCATTCGCGGATCGCTACAATCCGGATGTGCGGTCGAGCATCGCCAATTTGAGCAGCGATGAGGTGTTCACGCCGCCGCAACTGGCGAATTGGATTCTCGACCTGCTGCCGCCGGAACTCTGGAGCGACAAGAAGGCCATCTGCAAGTTCAAACGCTACGAAGACGCCAGCTTGAGCTGTATGGGGATCAACAAACATCAAGGTGAAGATATAGGCCTTTACGGCACTGTTCCAAGCCCAACTGATATTCCCTTTGCATTTGCGAACATGGAAGAATGATCTTGGGAAGCCCCTCGCTCGCACCAAGGATCTATCATGGTTTTTCTGGCTCTGTACTTTTCGTCATGTGGTTATATTTTTGCCATCTCCCACGCGGTCTCGAACATGGCGGTGGCTTTTTCGAGGCGGACGTCCCAGTGGAGTTCGGTGCTGGAACCCATGAAGAATCCGCGGGCGTTGGTGGCGGCGATGGCTTGGCGACAGGTCTCGCGGACTTCTTCGGGGGCGCCGTAGGTGAGGAGTTGGCTCACGTCAATGCCGCCGGCGATGAGGAGGTGTGGGTATTTCGCGCGGACTTCTTTGACGGTCATACCGGCCAGCACTTCGATGGGGTTGAGTCCGTCTATGCCGGCCTCGACGAGGTCGTCGAGGACGCCCCAAAGGTTGCCGTCGGAATGGAAGATGCAGGTCGTTCCGCGTTCGTGCCACGCGGCGTTGAGGCGCTTGAGCCGGTGGATCCAATGTGTGCGGAGCCAGTCGGGCGAGAAGATGGCGCCGGTCTTGTGGGCGATGTCGGAGTAGGTGAGCGCAACGGGGATGTGATGGGGATCGGCGATGGCGGCGACGCGGCGGAGTTCGCACGAGACGAGGGCCTCCATCCATTCATCGAGCAGGTCCGGCTGCTCCATCATCAGTTCCGTGAACAGTTGCATTCCCGTGGCGTGATACATGCCGTCGAGACCGACGCCGCTTTCGATCACGAGCACCGTCGGATCGCCGCGGCCGGTCGGATCGGCCTCGGCGAAATCGGCCCATTTCGATTCGATGTCCTTCCAGACGCCTTCGGCATATTTTCGGTCAAAGGTACGGTCATTCGCTTCGCGGATGCGTTCCTGTATCCATGGAACGAGCGTCGGTAGGTCGCGAAAGGGACGTTCGACAATCCAGCCGGTCCATCGTTCGGTCTTGTAGCGGATGCCGTTGCCCCAGACGCCTTCGGCGGGCCGTTGTGGTCCCGTAACCATGCGGGTCATGTCGAGCACGCGCCCGACGGCGAGCGCCGTGGTTTGCGCGCCGTCGTCGTAGGTCAATGGACGTCCCGCGTAATGTTCGATGATCGCGTCGTTCTGGAATATGTCGTAGAGCGGGACGCGATCCGTTTCCTCGAACCGGACCGTCCGCATCACGCGTTCGCGTTTGGTCATGATTGCCATCGTAAAGAAACCTTCGGCGCCCCATTATCGCCGGGGTGGACCATGCCATGGCAAGCCCGTGCCGTTTCATCCCTCGCGGAGGATCTCGGCCGGATCCTGGCGTGCGGCTATCAGTGCGGGCAACCAGCTCGCAATGCACGCCTGCAACGGCGCCAGGACAAGCGCCAGCGCCAGCAATCGAACATCGAAGAGGGAACGCACAACGGCGGCGGACACCGGCACGTTGTCGGCCGCGCTCCATGCGATGCCGGCCGCGAAACCGGCGGCGTAACCGGTCCATGCGCCTGCCATGCCGGCCAGCGCCGCGCGCGCCAGGAAAAGCGCGAGGATTTGTGCCGATCGCAATCCAAGCGCGCGCAACACGCCGAGTTCGGCCCGGCGCTCGCGCACGTTCATCCAGGCCAACAGGCCGATCCAGAGCATCGAGGCGACAATGGCCAATGGGATCAGCCACGACGCGAGGACCTCCCGCTGTTCAGCGAGACGAGTGTGAAAGGCGGTTTCCTTCGCGATGGTTTCTTGGCTCAACGCGGCGACACGGTACCGCGCGTCGAGCCGAATCAGCGCTTCGGGAATGCGATGGACAACCTGCGTTTCGGGCAGAATGGCCGCGATTTGTTGGCTGATTTTGTCCAAGTCGCCCTTGGCGCACAGGCAGCTCAACGCGAGGATGGCATTGATCCGACCCGGCTTTCCGAGCAGGCGCTGGGCCTGTTCCATGTGAATCCAAACGCTGGCGTCGTCGCTGTTGCCGCGCTCCTCGTGCACCTGCGCGACGGTAAACGGCGCGCCCATCAATTCGACCTTGTCGCCGGGCTTGAGTCCCAGTTTTCGAGCCAAGGCATGACCAATCCGCATAGTGTCCTTCGCGACCGGATCCAGCATCGGTTCCTTTTGGTTGCTGTGGCGGTGGGGAACCTCGCCGCGCACGCCGATAAGAATAATCGGGCAATTGTTTTGCTCGGTCCAGAGGATCTTTTCGTAGATTTGGGGCAGCAGGTGCTGAATGGTTGCAATGTCGGACTCGCACAGGCGGGTGACGAGTTCTTCCGGCATGGTCTTGGCGGCGAAACCCTGGGTCCAGAATTGGCTGAGGTCCTCTTCCTTGTTCAGGATGACGACGTTGTAGCCCATGGTTTTCATCATCTTGCGGTAGTCGTCCTGCGCCACCGCCATCAGGGCGGACGTTTCGGCCTCTTTTTTCGCGTTCAACCCGGCCACCCGGACATCGTGCGCGCGCAGCAACGTTGAAATGCCGACGAGGCATCCCATGGCGAGAAACACCGCCGCAACGCCCAACGCAAAATCCATTTTGCGGTACACAATTTCCCGACCGGCCAAACGCCAAATACCCATGTCCGAAATGCAATGTCCTTTCGTGTGAATCCAGCGGTTATCGGCCGCCGCGTCTGGACAGCAAGACAAACGTTGCCGCCATCAACATAACCGCCGCCGCCGCCATGGCCATGATCGCGTTGCGCACGAAATCGTAAGCGGCCGGACGGGGTTCCGGCGCCGCCTCCCGAAATCCGGCGGCGTCCGCTGTCGCAATGCCCGGAAGCGGCGGCAATTCCACCGCCCCGATAGCCGTATTATCGCCGATGCCCTTTTCCCAGTCCACCGCCATGAGCAGATCCGTGCCGGGATTTTCCGCCTTGATTTCGCATGCGCATGGGCCGGCGAGAAACGCATGGGCCTTCGCCACCGTTTCGGCGTTGATGCCCCGGCCCACCAACGCGTACAAAACCCGGCCCCGGCCATAGACGGGGAACGCCATCGGTTCATCATAGGAAGTCAAGTCCGGCTCGGCGCCCAATAGCATGCGGACCAGCATGGCCTCGGCCGGATCGTCGCGATTCACCTCGATGTGTGAAAACTCGATGCGCAGATTCGACAAATCGGGCGGATCCGTACCCGCGAGAACCTCGTCGCCGGTCATGTCCGGCAGACGAAGCGTCTGGTTGGCATGATCGATTCCCGCTGCCAACAATTGCGCGGCCGCGTCGTCCTTGGCCCGGTCGCCGGAACGCAGAAGCAACCAGACGCCCGAATGGCCGGCAAGAAGGCGCCGGGCCAGTTCTCGCCGGATCGGAGAATCGAACAGGGCATCCGGGGACAGTTCGCCTAAGGATCCCGACCAGACGGGTGTGGATGCGTGTGTGCCGCGCGGATACATGAGGAAACACACCGGCAGTGGGCGATCCTGCGCTTTTTCCCAAATGACTGCGCAGGGTTCTTCCATGAACAGGGTCGCGTCTATGTCGCGCACGTGAAGATTGGCGGGCCTGTTCACATCCTTGGCGCGCTGCTCAAGGGCGTGATGCCGGGTCAGGTCTGCTTCGGAAAGGGGACTTTTCCTAAACACGATCAACTCATACCGATCGGCCTGCCAACGTTCAAGCGCCCACCGGAACACCGGTACGCTGCATGCGTCCGCAACGAGCGCCGGCGCAAGACACAGCCATATCGCCACCATTCCGGGGACAGCATGCCTCGTACTCCTGCTCGTAATCGCGCTCGTAATCGTAATCGAAACTCCGTCGTTTTCGCCCTTGCCAAATCATTGAACTTCAATTGATTTCGCAAGATGTCCATGAATTTCTTGATGTTTTTTGTGGAAGCCAGATTTAACGGCCCTAATTATGCCTTTGCGGGTCTTGGGCGCCGGGTTTGCGTTTGGGATGCAGGCGGCCGGGGCGATCTTCGAGGCGTTTGGCAACATCCGGCTTGCCGGGCAGGCGCCCCTATTTTCGGACAGGATGACGAAATTGACCGAATACGGGAAAAGGCATGAGGTGAACGCAAGAGGCAACGAACAGCCCTTACTTAGTCTGGAATATGCCCGAATAAACACGCAAGACATCCCGCAAATCCTGTTGCAAATCCTGTTGTCCCGTGCCGATTATACATTGGATCGCGGTCGAAATGCGCGCACCGCTCCGCCAACAGGGTTCGATACGGGCGATAACCCGCTTACGGAAAGAATGCCGTCATGCGACGAATTCCGCGCGGCGTTACTCGATGCGGCGCCCACGACATCGCGACTCAATCCTTTCGCGCTATCTCGCAAAACCAACTTAATTCGACCGAAAACCCAATAAGCAAGCATGCCGTCCCTGGAATTCAACGATCCGGGAAAAATTAGGACTTGACGTTGAAACCTTTACATTATATAATGCGTAAAGATTCTTATGGAAGGTAAAGCATATGGCCATAAGTACGATTTCCACGAAGGGACAAGTCACGCTGCCAGCCGGTTTCCGCAAACAACTCGGAATGGAACCGCACGACCGCGTGCTCATCGAAGCGACCGATGACGCCATCGTCATCAAGAGGGCGGCCGATTTCTTCGAATTGGAAGGCTTCCTCGGAAAGGCCCTGCCGGCAGCGGAGGAGCGAAAGCGGATGTTGCGGTCGGTTTCGCGGCGCGTCGAGGGCCGGAAGGGATGAAGCGCGTGTTTGTGGACTCGAATGTCTTTCTGCGCTTCTTCACGCATGACGATGCCGGCCAGCACAATGTTGCCGCAAGGCTCTTTCGCGATGCCGCCGCCGGCAAATGCGAACTGGTTACCGGGCCGCCGGTCCTGTTCGAGATCGCCTGGACGTTGCGGGCGGCCTATCGCCTGCCGCGGCAGAAGGTGTTGGAAGCGATCACGGCCATTCGTGCGTTGCCGGGGTTGCGCCTCGCCGACGAGTCCCTGGTTGACGAGGCCTTGCGGGCCGCGCGGCAGAGCGGACAAGAATTTGCCGATGCCTATATTTTTGCGAGCGCGAAGGAGTCAGGCGCCGATGCGATAGCCACGTTCAACCGGCCGCATTTCGAGAGCCTCGGCGCCGCGTTGCATTGGGCGTGACGGCCAAAGGGACTTTCCCGACATAAGCGGTTCCACCATAATAAACGCAATACTGCTCTTCACAACCTCTGCTGCCGTGTCAATTTGAAGGAACATCGCTGTCCAAATTGCGGCTTGCAGAAAGCCATGTTGAGTAAATAGACAACGATTTTTTCGGGAAAGCGTTCTTAGGACACCTCTTCTTAGCGATGAAAAAGAAGTGCCCCCAGTCAATCGTATTTTGGACCGCTCTGACATGCGGATTCGAGTTTGGAATCGCCTGGTCCGAACATTCGTGCCCTGTTTTCCATCTGCGTGTATCTGCGTCATCTGTGGATCATGTGGTTTTCCGCAGATGACGCAGATACACGCAGATATTGAACAGATGAACGGGATAAAAAGGTAAAACGTGACTCCTTGCGGTATTGTGGTTTTTATGCAATTCTTTTGGACAGCAATGTTGAAAGAAGAACATTTTCGGACAGGATGACGGAGTTGAACGCAAAAGGCAACGAACAGCCCTGACTTCGTCTGGAGCATGCCTGAATCAATGCATTATTTCCACGCCGCACAGCAGTGTCTCCGAACCCTTGCCGGGATCGAGGCCGATCTCCAGCGCGTCGCGAATTGAAATGCCTGTAAACTCCTTGACCAGGGTGCGCATTGTCCCGCCGGCTTCCGCCGCGATGTTGAAATTCCGCAGGACTTTCCGGCCTTGGAGCGAGACGTCGAATATTCGCCTGTCCTTGTCCGCATCTCCGGGCTCGGCAAACACCAAGCGAATCGTGCAGGGCCGGGAATCCCTTGCGCCCTCTTCGACCGTGATCTGCATCCGGCGCAGTCCTTTCATGCCGGATGCGCCTACCCATGCGGGGCCGTCGCCGGTCATGCGCAGCGAATGATGGCGGTAGCAGACCGGATCGGGCGGTTCCGTGACGACCGGGATATCGGGCGACGGCCCGCCCACGCTGGGATAGTCGAGCCATAGTGTGCCGAGTTCGTCTCTGCGATCGCCCGGCGCGCCAAGGTTCAGGCCTATCCGCTGGACGCGTTCCGCGCCGGCCTGGAACGCGTTGTAGGTCCACATTTCGGTTTCGGGCCGGTGGATGAGTGCGAGCGAGGTCTGATTCTGGTAACTGCACGTGCAGGTGCGGGTGTAGTCGGGGGCGTTGAGCACCCCGTTGGCGGCAATGAGGTTCGAGGTGCATCCGGATCGAAAACCGCCGAGATTGCCGGTGCCGCCGTCATTCACAAGATCGAAAAATCCGGCCGCGGCCGATCGGAACGTGACGAGGTTCTGGCAGGCAATCGCGGTGTTGCACCCGTGCTGCCGCTGCCAGTTCATGTCCAGCTGCGCGCCGGTTAGGGGGTTCTGCCGCTGGACGGGTTCGCCCGTCAACAGACTGAAAAACTTTTGTTGGGCGATGATGATTTCGCCGTGCAGCATGCACGGACCGCCGTAACTCAGTTTGCGATCCCAAAGGATCGAACCGTCCTGGGCCCGATACACCGCCATGCGATCGTTGGTTTCGTCCTTGAGCATGTCGCCCGATGCGCGGCCTGCCTGTAACAGCAAATCATGTTCCTGCGAATAGCCGAGCCATGTCCCGAAAACGCCTTCCTGGACGCGCCACTGCTCCCGTCCGGTCCGCAAATCCAAGGCGATCAGGCGTCCCGAATCCGGCATTTCGACGCCGCGCCGGGCCATGCGGTCCCGCAGTTCGTCCGTGGCGCGATCCAGACAAAACACCTTGCTGCCGCCAAGGGCAATCGCGTTGTGCCGGAACGCCGTGTCCGCCGTGCGCGACCAGAGCGGCGCGCCGGTGTGGCGGTCGAGGGCCACGATGCGCTTGCTGGCGACGGCGTTCCATGTCTGCCCCTTGATTTCCTCGTCGTACCGCAACGGACCCGATCCAGCCACCAGCACGTCATCCCACACACCGATGTATCCGAAATCCGGCGGTTCCGCCGCGCCTTCGGGGATTGGCAGGCTGAACTCGGACATGACGCTGCCCGTCGCGGGGTCGAGGCGCAGGCATTTCGATCCGTAGGCCACGTAGATGCCGTCGGAAAGAGACACGTAGTTGCTGCCGATTGCGTTCGCGCCCGGCTGATGGCTGGTATTGTCGTAGGCCTTGCCGATGGCCGGCAGGGAGGCCTGCCACAGCACGCGGCCCGTATACACGTCCAGCGCGCGAATCATGTCCGGCCCTTCGATGAACAGGCGGCCGTCCACGACCTGTTCGGACGGGCCGTGGCCGTGGCGCGGCAAAATGTCCTTGTTCGAGGAGCCGCCGAACCACAGCATGCCCAACGGCGCGCGCACGCGCGTTTCCCGCGACACCAGCGAATTCGAGGCGTCGGCATAGTGATGGGTCCAGTCGGCGGAACCGGGCAACGGGCCGGTCCGTCTCAACAGGACGTAATCGCCTTTCCGCTCCACCTGCGCCCCGTGCAAATCCGCGCCGGCCACGGTTTTTTCCAGGATTTCCGCCGTATTCCGTCCTGCGGCCATGCAGGCCGAGCCGCCATAGGGCCGCAGGCATTCGTACAGTTTCGACACCCGTTCCTTGCTTGCGGCAAAATCGTCCCCCACTTCGGCCAAGACGGCAAGGCCGGCGAAATACGGCGGCAACGACAGGTCTTCAAAATCCCCTTCGATCAGCGCCACGCGCACCCCATACAGGCCGCTCGCATCGAGCATCCCGCGCGCGGCGGAAACGGCCTTGTCCGGTCCGGCGCCCACGATGTGCAGCTGCGATTCCCGCGCCAGGGCTGCGGCCAGTTCGCCGTTGCCGATATCCGGCAACAGCGCGTATCCCTCTGAAACGCCCGTCGCCTCCAGTATCGCGCGGACCTTGGCAAGCGCCGTCGCATCGCCGGGCGTTGTTTTGCTGTTGGAGGCATCAATAATGATCGCGGCCTGCTTCATTGCGCCAAAACAATGGATCCGGCCTTCAAGCGTCGAGACGTAGAGGCGGCCATTCGCCGCGGCAAGCCGGACGGGATGGCCCTCGACTTCCGCTTCCCAGACCACGCCCGGTTCGCCGCCGTTTGGGGGCGGATCGATCGCAAAGACGAAACCCGGCCTGCAACCGTAAAGACGATTGCCGGCCATAATGAAATTGGACGCCTGACACGGAAACGACCACAATTCCGGCGCCTGCCATTTCCAGGTCGTTCGCTTTTTGCTGTCCGTGTCGCTGACCGCCTCGATCGTCGAGGCGTCGAACGCGCGAAGCCGGTCGTGGTCCATGCCCACGATCGTCCCGCCGGTCATGACCACCGTCGAGGGAAAAGCCCCCAAATTCCGGCCTGTCTCCAATTGATATAGCGCGCCGGGATTGATGTAGAAACGATCCCGCGCCGCAATGCGATAGTCGCCGTACCGGTTGTTGGCGTCCAGTTCGTAATACAAAAGACGGCCCGTCTTGCGGTCGAGACACGCCGCCGGCGCGCGCCCGTTCGGGACCAACAGGTTGTCGCCGCACAGCGTCAAATATCCCTGCGGAGCCATGCCCGCGAAGGCCGGGCTGTGGTGGGGTTGCAGCATGAATTTGACGTCGTAATTGTCATGCAACCACCGAACGGCGCCGGTCGCGGCATCCAGCGCATAGACGCACACGCCTTCAAACGGCCAGATGCCCGCCGCAAAGTAAACCGTTCCGTCGGCCACCACCGGCGCGCCGCGCACGGGCCACACGGAAATCATGCGGGCGTTGCCCAGGACTTTGCGGTTGGAAAGGGCCGCCTGAAAACGCCATCGTAGCGCACCCGAAGCGGCATCGAGGCAATACAGGAATCCGTCGTCCGAACCGGCGTAAAGCAGCCCATTTGCAATCGCCGGGGCGAACCGGATTGGACCTTCCGTGTGGAAACGCCAACGTTCCGCGCCGGATTTCGCATCGAAGGCCATGACGGCATCGTTGTGCGGCGAGCCGAGATAAAGGGTGTCCGCGGCGACAATGGGTTCATAGGCGATGTCGAATTCCAGACGTTCGTCGTCGGGCCATGCCCGTTCCCGCGGCGGCAGCGCAAGGCTCCATTGGAGATGAAGATCGTCGGGCAGTTTTTCCGGCGACGCGCCCGTATGCCCCGTGTCGCAACGCCACATAGGCCAGTCTTCGGCGCACAACGCCGGCGCAAGCCAAAACACAAGCAGGCTCAAGAACGTCCAGACCCGGAAAACCATTCGGATACCTCTTCGTATTTCCGGCGGCGCCCGGTAGCGAAAGGTTCGACACCGGCGGATGCCGCAAAAAGGGAAAAGTACCAGACGCCCGGCGTGTTTGACAACATTTTACGGGGCAGGGTAGATGCATCTGGAATCAACGCCATCCACCCGTCTGCGGGTGAGCATCCATCAGGTTCCACCATTCCAGCGGCATTTCTCGTGCTTGTACTCGTAATCGTAATTGCATTTGATCGAAGAGACTTGTCCGCGCCGGTTGAATACGTCGCGACCCACAATAAAGTGTGAGGATAGCCCTGTTTCATCACTACACCGCCCCATCAGAGTTTTCGACGATTCGATTACGATTACGCGCACGCGCACGAACAGAGAAGCGGTCGGATGTATTTTCGGAATAGCACGATCGCGACGAGAAACTGTGTTGTGGGCGCTACCCATGTCAGATTTCTTCGTTCTGCTTTGCGGGGCATGCGGGGGTATGTTTCCGCGACCGGAACATGCTACGATGGAATTGGTTGTTGGTCGTCAAAACAAACGGGCGCGAAGGAATCGAATTTCGTGCAAAAACGTCACTTTACGCGCGGCTCACCCTTGCGGGAGGAAACCTTCTTTCGCGGGATGAGCGAAGCGGCCATCACGCGGATCGAGGCGTACGTGCATCACCGGGAATACGAACCGCTTCAGATCGTCTTTTTCCCCGACGATCCGTGCGATCGTGTGTTCTGGGTCCGCGAGGGACGGATCAAACTTACCCGGCCGGCGTCCGACGGCCGCGAGGCGGCGTTCCGCCATGTATTTCCCGGTGATCTTTTCGGCGAGGAATGCCTGATTGACCAGCCCCGCCGCGGCATGTACGCCGAGGCCATCGTCCGGACGGTGCTGTGCATCATGCGGGCGGACGATTTTCGGCGAACGGTCCGCGATGAACCGGAGTTCGGCGCCGAGTTGGCCAAGCGGATTTGCCTTCGCGCCAAATCCATGGAGGAAGTCTGGTTCGAAACGGTGTTCAAGCCGGTGCGCAACCGCGTCGCGTCGGGCCTGCTGCGTCTGTATGAGCGGACAGACGGAAACGTGGTTCGGGCCACGCATCTGGATCTCGCGGCGCTCATCGGCGCCACGCGGGAAACAACGACGGCCGTCTTGCATGAATTGCGGCGTGAAGGCATTCTGGAAACCGGAAACCGCCGGATCACGATACGCGACGCGGCGGCGCTCGAACGCATTGCAAGGAGTTGACGATGGGCATTCGGTGGCATGACGCGACAATCCCCCTGCGCGAGGGCATGACGGTGTGGCCCGGCGATCCGCCGTTCCGCATGTTGCCGCTGGAACGAATGGCCGGGGGCGCATCCTGCAACACCTCGCGCGTGGACATGCCGACCCATTGCGGCACGCACATGGACGCGCCGTGGCATTTCGAGGAGAACGGCGCTCGGCTGGACGACATAGACCCCGCGCTTTTTTTCGGCGAGGCGCAACTGGTCGAAACGGATGTCCGGGATGAAGTGCGTGCCACCGATTTGGGCCCTGGGCCGCTGTTGCCGCGCGTGCTGATCAAGACCCGCAACTCGGCGTTTCCCGAGGGGAGTCCGTTTCGTCCGGATTACATCGCGTTGTCCGTGGACGCAGCGCGGCGTTTGGTGGACGAGGGCGTCCGGCTGGTGGGCGTTGATTACTTGTCGGTGGCGCCGTACAGGCAACCGGGACAGGCGACGCACCACATCCTTCTCGGCCACGGTGTGCTGGTCGTGGAGGGGTTGCGCTTGCAAGGCTTCGCGTCGGGCCGGTATTTGTGTACAATATTGCCGTTGGCTCTTGTTGGCGCGGACGGATCCCCATGCCGCGCCTTCCTTGGACGCGAGGAGAGCGACACATGAAGGACGTGGTGGCGGTATTGTTGGCCGGCGGCGCGGGCGAGCGCCTGCATCCCCTGACGCGCAATCGCGCCAAACCGGCGGTGCCGTTCGGAGGCATCTACCGGATTATTGACGTTACCCTGTCCAACTGCCTCAATTCCAACTGCCGGAAAATCCTTGTGCTGGTCCAATACAAGTCGCACTCGTTGACGCGCCACGTCCAATCCGCATGGAATGTCTTTCACCCGGAATTCGGTGAATTCATTGACATTATCCCTCCGCAGCAGCGCGTCAACAGCAATTGGTATCTCGGCACGGCCGACGCTATCTATCAGAATCTGTACTTTATCCAGCAGGAAAAGCCCAAAGAGGTGCTTATATTGTCCGGCGACCACATCTACAAGATGGACTACCTGAAGATGTTGAAGTTCCATCGTGGATGCGGCGCGGACCTGACCATTGCCGCTATCGAAACGCCCGTGGCGGAGGCGAGCCGGTTCGGCGTGCTGGAAACCGAAACCGACGGGCGCGTCATCGGATTCGAGGAGAAGCCGGATTCGCCCAAGCCCCTTCCGGCAAAGCCGGACACGGCCTACGTTTCGATGGGAATTTATGTGTTCAACACGGACGTGTTGCGGAAGGTCGTGGTGGCCGATTCGGAACGCATGGGCAGTTCCCACGACTTCGGCAAGGATATCATTCCGCGCATGATTCATACCCATCGTGTGTACGCTTACCGCTTCATTGACGAAAACAAGGAAGGCACGCACAAGGAAGTCCAATATTGGCGCGATGTCGGAACGATTGACGCCTACTGGGAGGCAAACATGGACCTAGTGTCCGTGGATCCCCTGTTCAACCTGTACGATCGGGCATGGCCCGTCCGGGCCGATCTCACCACAGCGCCCCCGGCGAAATTCGTGTTTGCACAGGAAGGCCGGCGTTTCGGCGTGGCGCTCGACTCGATCGTGAGCCCGGGCTGCATCGTCAGCGGCGGAATGGTCAAGCGGTCGGTGCTTTCCCCGTGGGTGCGCATTCACAGTTATTCCCACGTCGAAGAATCCATTCTGATGCATGGCTGCCATATCGGGCGTTATGCCCACATCCGCCGGGCCATTATCGAAAAAAATGTCCGCATCCCCGAACATGCCGTCATTGGATACGACCTGCACGAGGATGCCAAACGCTATCGCGTAACGGCCAGCGGCATTGTCGTCGTGGAAGACACGGACGACCACGGCCCCGCACAACAAGGATCATGATTCATGACAATGATTGGCCCGGACCAACTGCGCCATTACGCCACGGCAAGCGTACTCGAATGGGTCGAGGCCGACGGGGTCGGCGGTGTTATCGGTTCTTCCATAATCAACGCGAACACCCGCAAGCAACATGCCCTCTTTACCGTCGCCGCCGAACCCAAGGGACGGATTGTTTGTGTCTCGAACCTTCAGGAAACCCTTGCCGATGGACGGCTTGCCTACGATCTTTCAACGAACGCCTATTTCGGCGCCATTCATCCCTGCGGATTTCAATCGCTCGAATCATTCCGCCTTGAACCTTGGCCTTCATGGACATACCGTTTCGATGCGATCCTCCTCGAAAAACAGATTGTGCCCGTGCACGGCGAACATGCAATTGTGATCGAATACACCCTGCGCCATGCGCAACATCCCATGACGTTGACCGTCCGTCCGCTGCTCGCCTTCAGGGATTTCAACGGAATCCGGGTTGAGCGCGGCTCGTTTCCGAACCATTGGACGGCGACCCGCGAATTCATCGAGTGCCGGCCCTTCGAGGAAGGCCCGACAATCTACATCGCGCATCCGAACGCGCGCATCGAAACCATCGGCCTGTGGTATCGCGGTTTCCTGTACGAACGGGACCGCGAGTCGCGCCTTGACTGCATCGAGGACCTGTATCACCCCGGCAGCCTGGAACTGACGCTCGAACCGGATGAGGCGTCCGCGTTGATCCTTTCGTCGCCCAGTCCGCGAAGCGTTTCGCTGGCCCGCGAATACCGAGAGTCCGAAAAACGACGCCGTGAAAGCCTGATACGGACGCCCGGCGTCCCGCGCGATCCCCTGTGGACCGCGCTGTTGCGCACGGCGGACGCTTTCATCTACGAGCGGCGCGACGGCGTGCTCGGCATCTTGCCGGGATTGCCGTGGGGCGAAGGGGAACGATACCGGGGTTTGATTGCCTTCGCGGGACTGCTGTTGGCGCCCAAGCGTTTCGACTTGGCCCGGCAATATCTTGAAGGCGTCGCCGCCGATTGGCGTGCCCTGCATGCTCCGTCTCGATTCGAGCCGGAGCCGGCCGTCGGCCAGATGCACCCCGCCGATGTGCCGCTGTGGATTTTTATCGCGGCGTGGCGCTATTGGAAGGCCACCGGCGACAAGGCCTTCCGCGATGACGTGTTGACGCCGCTTCTGGAGGACATTGCCCAATACTATACGGAAGGTGAAGAAACGCGCTGCACTCCCCAGGGCTTAGTGGAAGTCGGCTATGAACCCGGCGCCGATTACGCCCCGCTGGCGCCGCTCGGCACCAATGCCCTCTGGTACAACGCCCAGCGGATTCTCGCCGCGTTTCTGGCCGAACGCGACAGCGCCAAGGCCGAAACGTGGAATGATCGCGCGGAAAAGATGCGCGTGGAGTTCAATGTCCTCTTTGCGTGCGAGATGCGGCCCGGGCTTGCGGACAGTGTGACGCGGGAACCGTTCGTGCGCGACGAGACGCTACGCGCAAGCCAGATTCTTGCGGCGGGGCTTCCCTTTGTGTTGGCCGAACGGCCGGAGGCGGTCTTGGAATGTGTCACGCGGGATCTGTATACCCCCGTGGGATTGCGCACGCTTTCGCCCCATGACGCGCGATACGTCGGCGACGGAACCGACATCCGCTTCCTGCCGAAATGCTGGTCGGGCAGCGTGGATCCGTTCTGGCTCGGCTGTTACTGGGACGCCGTGTCGCATCTGAAGGGATTGGGCGACGTGGCGACGGTCTTTGCGGCGTTTGAGACGGACAGGAAGACCCGGGGACTTGGCCACATTTCCGGCGCGTTCACCGGCGATCCGCCGCACCAGCCCTGCGACTATATCGCTTCCGCCGCACCCATCGGCGAAATCATGCGCCTCTATGCCCGCGAGGCCTTGCAGTTCACGCATGTCGTGTAACAGACGCCTTTGATTACCCGAACATGGGTTTGCCATTATCAGGAGAGGCGAACAAGCAAGAGGAGGATGCGTCATGAGCATGGGATGGGCGGCAGCGGCTTTTTCGACGGCGTTGCTGGCGATGGGCGTGGCCGGCGCGGAAGGCAAATACAAGGCGGCGTGGGATTCCCTTGACAGCCGGCCGATTCCGGCATGGTTCGACGAGGCCAAGTTCGGCATCTTCATCCATTGGGGCGTGTATTCGGTTCCCGCATGGGGTCCAAAAGGCAAGTACGCCGAATGGTATTGGCACGACATGCAAAACAAAAACGGCGAGACGTGGAAATTCCACGCCCGCACCTACGGCGAGAAGTTCCAATACCAGGATTTCGCGCCGATGTTCAAGGCCGAGATGTTCGATCCGGCCCAATGGGCCGACATCTTCGCGCGGTCGGGCGCCAAGTACATCGTGCTGACCTCGAAGCATCACGAGGGTTTTTGTCTCTGGCCGAGCGCGCAGAGTTGGAACTGGAACGCGATGGACGTGGGGCCGCACCGCGACCTGTGCGGCGAACTGACCGAAGCGGTCAAGGCGCGCGGCATCAAGATGGGCTTCTACTATTCGTTGTACGAGTGGTACAACCCGCTGTTCAAGAACGACCCGAAACAATACGTCGCCACGCACATGTTGCCGCAATTGAAGGATCTGGCCGAACGGTACCGGCCGAGCCTCGTATGGCCGGACGGCGAGTGGGATCATCCCAGCGAACTCTGGCGCAGCACGGAATTCCTCGCATGGCTGTACAACGAGTCGCCGGTCCGCGACGAAGTCGTCGTCAACGACCGGTGGGGCAAGGATTGCCGCAGCGCGCATGGCGGGTTCTACACGACCGAATATGGCGAGGTCGGCGGCGACAAGAAACTCGCGGAACAGCGCAAATGGGAGGAATGCCGTGGCATCGGCGCCTCGTTCGGCTACAACCGCAACGAGACCGTTGACGAATACGCCAAGCCGGCTGCGCTGGTTCATCTCCTGATCGAGACCGTATCGAAAGGCGGCAACCTGCTGCTCGATATCGGCCCGACCGGCGACGGGCGCATCCCGGTGATCATGCAGCAGCGCCTGCTCGAAATCGGCGACTGGCTCAACGTCAACGGCGAAGCCATCTACGGCACACGCCCGTGGCGCGAGGTCAAGGATGGCGATTCCGTCCGCTATACCTGCAAAGGCGATGCGGTTTATGCCCTCAGCCTCAAGTGGCCCGGAACCGAACTCGTCTTGAAAGCGCCCAAGGCCGGACCCAACCCGGCCGCGATCCTTGTCGGATACGACCAACCGCTCAAGTGCCGCGCCGAAGCCGATGGCCTTCACATCGAAGTCCCTCCGCTCGGCGTCGCCGAAGTTCCGTCGCAACACGCCCACGTTTTCAAACTGACGGGCGTGGAATAGACAGGCGCGGCAAGTGCGCGTAATCGCAGGTACAGCGCGAGGCGTTCGATTGGTCGCGCCTAAGGGATTGGACGTGCGGCCCACGCTCGACCGCGTCCGGGAGTCGCTGTTCAATATCTTGGCGCCGCGCATCGAGGGCGCGCAGTTTCTCGACCTGTTTGCGGGAACGGGGGCCATCGGCATCGAGGCGTTGTCGCGCGGGGCTTCGTCATGCGTGTTTGTCGAATCGGATCAACGTTCATTGGAGGCGATTAGGCGCAACATCGAAGCCGCACGCGTCGGCGACCGGGCACGCATCTGTAGGGGAGCGCTGCCGCGCGACTGGAGCGTGATACCTTGCCTGTCGGAACAATACGATATCGCCGTCGCGGACCCGCCCTATGCGTTCTTGGAATATGATGGGGTGTTTCGGGGTTTGACAGGCCGCCTCAAGCCGGGCGAAGCAGGGATCTTCGTTCTGGAGCATTCCGCAAGGACAGAAGTCATTTATCCACAAGAGGTTATGTCGCTTCAACGCCGCGTTGTCTATGGCGAAGCCGCCCTATCCTTTTTTTGCTTGACACATCATGTAGTATCTGATACACTCTAAGAGATACAATATGTTGCGTCAAGGTTGGATGAAAAGGCATGGATTGTAGCTAACCGGGGTAAACGGCGAGAACCTATTATGCGGTGTCCATTCTGCGCGCAGACCGACGGCAAGGTGGTAGATTCACGTACCTCGCGGGAAGGCGATGCGATTCGCCGGCGCCGGGAGTGCCTGAATTGCGGACGGCGTTTCACGACCTACGAGCGAATCGAGGAAGTCGCCCAGATGGTCATCAAGAAAGATGGGCGCCGTGAACCGTTCGATCGCTGGAAAATGAAAAGCGGCATTCTCAAGGCCATCGAAAAGCGTCCCATCAGCCTCGATCAGGTGGACGGGATGATTGACGAGATCGAACGGGAGTTGTTCAACGGTGCGGATCACGAGGTGTCCACCGAAGCCATCGGCCAAGCCATCATGGAACGGCTCAAGAAACTCGACGAAGTGGCCTATGTCCGCTTTGCGTCGGTTTACCGCCAGTTCAAGGATCTCAACGAGTTCATGAACGAACTCAAGATGATGTTGACCTGACATCACCCAACCCCGCGGCGTTTCGACTCCCACCCGGCGCTTCTTCTCCGTGTAAGTTCATTCGCACTTCAGGCCCGCTTTCTGTATGCTAAGGCGTGTTGCGAACGCCGGGGAACAGGCCGGACCGTCTGTCCTGTCGGCGGTTGGAGAGGAGGAAGGAGCCGATGATCGCTTTGTTGTGTGCGTGGCCGGGATACTTGTGTTGTGTGGCGGCGGCGACGACGCCGGTACCGGTTGTTTTGGACACGGATCTGGGGGACGACATAGACGACACCTGGGCGCTGGCCATGATGCTGGGAAGCCCGCAAATCGATCTGAAATTGATCGTCACGGCCTCGGACGACACCGTGAAAAAGACGCGGCTGGTCGCGAAAATCCTCGAGGCGATGGGGCGCACGGACGTGCCGCTCGGTCGGGGCGTCAAAACGAGCGATCAGCCCATTCATCAGGAAAAATGGCTCGGCGATTATCAATTGGACCAATACAAGGGGCGGGTACACGAAGACGGCGTGCAGGCGATGATAGACTGCATCCGGCAATCGCCGGTTCCTGTCACCCTCGTGGTCATCGGACCGCAGACCAATATCCGCGCCGCCCTTGAACGGGAGCCGGCGATCGCGAAGAACGCGCGTGTGGTCGCGATGGCGGGCAGCGTCGAGATCGGCTACAACGGCAAGCAGGGCGCGGATCCGGAATGGAACGTCATCAAGGACATACCGGCGGCCAAGGCCGTGTTTGCCGCGCCGTGGGACATTGCATTGGCGCCGCTGGATTCCTGCGGCACGCTGATTCTGCGCGGCGATCGCTTCGCCAAGGTCGCGGCGTCCAGCGATCCGAAGGCGGCGACGGTCATTGCCAATTACCGCGACTGGGTCCATTACGAAAAGTATCCCAAGGACGAGAGCAGCGTCCTGTTCGACACCGTGGCCGCGTATCTCGCCTTCGACGAGGCATTGTGCGAAATGAAAACGGTCGAACTTGTGGTGGACGACAAGGGCTTCACCCGGCCCTCCGAAAAAGGGCGGCCCGTCCGTTGCGCGATGGGCTGGAAAGACCGCGCGGCGTTCGAGGATCTGCTCGTGAAGGCGCTGACGACAAAATGAACCTGCCGGATGCGCGCATCGGCCGTCTTGTGGCGGCGCACACGTTCCCGGAGCCTATCTATGTGACGCGCCCGTCGCTCCCGCCCCTGGCGGAATACGCGCGCGCGCTTGAGCCCGCATGGGAGCGGCGATGGCTGACGAACGAGGGATGCCTGCATCAAAGGCTGGAACGGGCATTATGCGCCTATCTCGGCGTCGAACATCTCAGTCTGTTCTGCAACGCGACGATCGCGCTGATGGCCGCGCTCGAACTGTACGGACTGCGCGAAGGCGAGGTCGTCACGACGCCGTTCACGTTTCCCGCCACGACGCACGTGTTGCGCTGGCAGCGGCTCGACATCGTATTCGCGGATATTGACGCGGACACGTGCAATTTGGATCCGTCGCGCGTCGAGGAACGCCTCACGCCGCGCACGCGCGCCATCATGCCCGTGCATGTGTACGGCACTCCGTGCGACGTCGAACGTTTCGATGCGCTGGCCGCGAAATACCATGTGCGCGTCATCTATGACGCCGCGCACGCCTTCGGTGTCCGGCTGAACGGGCAGTCGGCGCTGCGCCACGGCGACGCATCGGTCCTGAGCTTCCACGCCACGAAACTGTTCACCACCGGCGAGGGCGGGGCCCTCGCCGTCCCGGATGCCGAACGCCACCGGCAAGCCTACCTGATCAAGAATTTCGGCATTGCCGGCGAGGAATCTGTCGAGGGACCGGGGATCAACGGGAAGATGAGCGAATTGCAGGCGGCGCTGGGGCTGGTCCAACTGGAACAGGCCGACGAGGAAATTGCGCGCCGACGGGTCTTGTCGCAATGCTATCGCCGAATGCTAGCCGACATTCCGGGAGTTTGCCTCTTCGGCGAACGACCCGGCGTGCAGCCGAACCATGCCTACTTTCCCGTCCGCATCAATGCGGAAGCCTACGGCGCCGGACGCGACGCGCTCCACGACGTTTTCCGCCGATGCAACGTCCATGTCCGCAAATATTTTTATCCCCTATGTTCGCATTTTGCATGTTATGCCGGTCTGCCTTCCGCCGACCCGGCCGGCCTGCCCAACGCCGAGCGCGCGGCACGCGAGATCCTGTGCCTGCCGATTCATGGAACACTGTCCGTGGAATCCGTGGAAACGATTGCGTCTGTCGTCCGCGAATTCCATGAGGCGCTTCGGAAATAGAGGCATCGAAACGCATGATCCGGGAACCGTCTCCGCTGGCGTTGCGCGAGGCGCTTGCCGCTTCGGGGCTCGTTCCCCGTTTCCTTCTTGCCGAAAACCGCGCGGACGCCGTGGAGCAGGCGCGACGTTTGGGCATGCCCGTCATCGTTCGCCCGGCCGCCCGGTACGCCACGGCAGGCACGCGCCTGATCGAACATCCGGAAGATGTGCCGCTGGCTTTTGCCGTTGCCCGTCGAAGCGATCCGGGGCCCATCCTGATCGAACCGGCCCGCGCCGGTAGCCTGTATTACGTGCTGGGCGTAGCTGGAGACGAAAACACGCATGTCTACGCCATCGCCGGACGCGTCCCGAGCGAACCGCCCCATTGTTTCGATTGGTGCATTTACGCACCCGTCCACCTGCCGGACGAAACACGCCGGCGCCTCGCCGAAACCGCAAGAACGACATGCGATTGCATCAAATGGCAGGGCGCATTCTGTTTGGACGTGATCACGACGGAACAGGGCCCGGTCGTTTCGGGCTTCTATTCGTCCGAACGGATCGCGCCATGGCGGGATGGTCTGCAAGATACGTCCCGAGGCATGGCTGTGGCATGGGTGCGTCCGCGCACGGGCATCGTGACCGGCGTGGCGGGCATTTCGGAAGCGCGCGAAACGCCCGGCGTGATTGAAGTCCGCGTCGGTGTGCGCAAAGGCGACACGCTTGGCCATCCCGCCGACGAGGAAACGCGCAATCGCGCGGGGTTTGTGCGGGCCGCCGCGGAAAACGGCGAAGCGGCGCTGGAGATCGCCCGCCGGGCCTGCGCCCTCATCCAAATTGAAACTTCCCCGTTCTTATAACGACTGAAACGGGTAGCGCCCACAACCCAGTTTTCTCTTTATACTCGTGCCCGTCACCATGCTCGTCATCGTAATCGTCATCGCAAAATTACCCACGAATTTCTTGTTGTTTTTTGTAGAAGCCGGATTTTAAGGTGTTGAACCGGTTTCACCTCCACCTTGAACGGGCGAGGCCGATTCCGGCGGTAAGGGCCGCGAGGATGGCAAGCGCCAAGGCGCCGGCGATCGGCAGGGCTTGGCCGGCGACGGTCAGTTGAGCTTCATCGGAGGTCAGAATGTCGCCGCCAACCTTGGCGTCGCTGACGGTCACGGTGTACGCGCCGGCGTTGGACGGGGTCGCGTAGGGGATCGGGAACTGGTTCGCGTTGGGCGCACCGGGCACGGCCGTCCCGTCCTTCTTCCACTGGTAGGACAGGGGCGCGAATCCGCCTTCGGTCTGCACGGTAAACGTGAAGGGGCTGCCCGCGTTCACGGTCCCGCCGGT
>Ga0208826_1000095_pt1 | contig 99230 bp, 75 predicted proteins | sample AD_UKC115_MetaG_FD_184451 | JGI IMG/M metagenome (GOLD analysis project Ga0208826, IMG submission 184451) | Active sludge microbial communities of municipal wastewater-treating anaerobic digesters from Hong Kong - AD_UKC115_MetaG (SPAdes)... | ecosystem: Engineered > Bioreactor > Anaerobic >... | reverse complement strand
GAGGAACACTCGATCCTTCCGGATTAGGGACATGGCCTGGCGTAGCAATGGATGCCATAGGAGACAATTGGTATTCAAAAACTTTTACTTTCACAGGCAGTACGGTAAGTATTATTTTCAATGACAAAAACTCTGGCCATCAAACTATCGATATTACTGGAGTTAATTCCAGTACCTGTTATGAAGGTGATACATGGACTGGTGATGGTGGTAAATGGACTGTAAAATCAGTTACTTGTCCAGGAGAAGGAACAGAAGGAGTATTTTATTTCCGTTCAAAAAACAGTTTCGGTACATGGGGAACAGCTTCCGACTGGGAATATTCTACCGATAATCAGAACTGGAGTGCATCCAGTATTGTACCTGGAGCCAATGCATTGGGTATCACCATTCAATCCGGACAAACCATGAAGATTGCATCGGCAGTAAACATTTCGGCAGGCAAGTTGACCGTAAACGGTACGCTGCAAGTAGAAAATGGCGGTTCCATTGATAATGCTCCTATTTATGCTTCCGGGTCAACCTTAATTTTTAATCCCGAAAGTGGCAATACCATACGAGTTGGTAATTTCTGGACGGAAAACGCCCAGTCCGGAGCCGGTTATCCCTACAATGTAACGGTAACTTCCGGCAAACTGTCGGTGGATGGAATTGACAGTCACGATGAACATTTGTTTATGGCCAATAATTTGAATGTCGCTTCGGGCGCAGAACTTTATCTGGATATGCAAGATCCTGATGAACCCTGGAACCAGAAAGGCTTAACGGTTGGTGGCGATATTACCAATGCGGGAACTATTACCATGAGCAATGATTGTCATCAGGCGCTGGCATGCGACGATTTTACCAATACGGGTCAGACAACACTTTCTTCCTTATCGAATGGCGGAGACTTGTATATCACGGGTAACTTTTCTAACAACGGTTCATCCGCATCCACAGTGAATATTAACGGACGCGCTTTGATTCTGACAGGAGACAAAGATCAAACCATTGGGGGCTCAGCCACAGGAACGTACGAAATAGATTATCTTATTATCGGGAAATCAGGTGGGACAGTAACCGTTGAGCATGATTTGCTTTGCGATGGCGAAGGAAACGGAAATAGTGGTGGCGGAGCGATCACGGTAGAAGGAGCTATTCTGGATATTAGTGGTAAAACCGTGCAAATTTCACACAACAAAACGGATTATTATTCAACTGTCAGTATAGACAAAGAAAAAGGCGGTTATTTAAAGACAAGCAGTACATCAAAATTATATATTTTGGGAGATGAATCGACTTTAAATACAGGGAAATTGAGTTTTGACCAGACTACACCGGGCACTACCAATGTCATTGGCGTATTGCGGTTGAATCGTTCCAATGCACAGGCAGAAGTGGATGTGGCAAATGATTTTATTGTAGTCGATTCGCTGAAAATAGAACAGGGAAAATTAAAATCTTCTGCCGATATTCAGTTAAAGGCGGGTGCTGTAGGTTTTTTGTCATCTACCCATTCAACAGCTGCTCTGGAATTGAACCGGATGATATTTTGCAAAACCTCCACTGCTGCAGCAGAATTTTATAAAAATGGAAGGAGTTTGACGATAAATAGTGGTGTCAGAACAAAAATCACTTTCGACCAGACTTCAAAATGGCATTTTATGGCATTTCCTTATTCGGTAACTGCGGTAAAGAAAAGTGATGGAACAACAGCTGCCGCTTTGGGAACCGATTACAGTTTGGGTTGGTACGATGCGACTACCCGCGCTACCAACAAATCAGGATGGAAAACCAGTAACGATAATCCAATGACTGCCGGAAAGGGATATATTATCAACAAAAAATCGACACTGGAAGATTTGTATTTTGATAATTCGTCAGTAACCGGTGCGGACAATATGTTTAGCGCGAGTGCAAATGTATCCATTACTTATACAACAGGTTCACCGAATGCTCCCTGTAATTTTGGGTGGAATTTTGTGGCACATCCGCTGTCGGCAAAAGCCACCCCAAGCCTTGCTGCAGGTGAGTTTGCATACAGTTACAATCCAGCTAACGACGTTTACAAGCTGTATTACTATCAGAATAATCCGGGATATACTTATGGTGATGCCAGTGGCATGAAACCTTTTGAGGCATATTTTATTAAGGCGGCTTCAGCATCAAATTTGAATGTATCTTATTCATTGTCTTCGCCGCAGGGAGTACGTCGCAAAACGGATGCCCAGCCGGAAGACGTGGTACAGCTGAATCTGGCTGCCAATGGTACAAATTACGAGACGCTGGTGCGAATGAAACCGGAAGCTACTGCAGGGTATGATGAATTATATGATGCTCCTTATTCAGAACCAATGAATGCTTCAACACCACGTATTTACACATTGAGCAGCGGAACTAATTATGCGCTGGCATTGAATACGGTCCCGGAAGAGACAACCGTACCAGTTTACGTAAAAGTGCCGCAAGCAGGCGATTACTCCCTTAATTGGACAGCGCAATTGACCCAACTGCCGGTAACACTCACCGACCAGCAAACAGGCGAAACGGTAGATTTGACAACGGAAACGGAATACGGTTTTCAGACTTCTACTACCGAAATAAAGAATCGCTTTTACCTGAATGTTCCCAAAAGAGTAATTACTGACAATGTAAATATTGAAAATGCAGATCATTTCCTGAGAATTTATCCACTGAGAGGTAATATTGAAGTTGAAGGGTTAAAAGGACCTTCGCAAATTTATTTGGCCGATATGGCTGGTCATATTTTACAGGCAAAAGTTACTGGAGATTCGCATTGTAGGCTGAAAGTTCCTGTTGCTGGTACTTATATATTGATAATAAGGGACGCACAACATCCTGGTACCCGAACAAAAATGATGGTTTGGTAAGAAAAACAGGTTGTTTTGAAGTTTAAAAGCATTTGATAAAGTTTTCGGTATTTATATTATTGACGAATTATGAAAGGGCGCAGATTTCCGTCTGTGCCTTGTTTTTTATGGTCTTGTATTTGTCTTGTTTCAATCTGAGTTCGGTATATGAATAATTTTAAGCAATTATCAATAAACTAATAAGGTTGATAAAAAGAAAGCATTCACATGTTACTAAGGTTTGTTGTATCTGAATAAGATCTTTTTTTCCAAAAAACGAACCTTATTTTTTTAAATAAAACTTTGGTAACGACAATCTACAACAAGAACAAACATTATTACCTTATTAATTATAAAGTTTTTCTAAGTACATGACAAAAAAATTGTAAAAACATTTATATTCCTTATTTTCAAATATTTAATAACGGGGCTTTGCCCCAAACCCCACTCACTTTTTTGTCTTGAAACAAAAAAGTAAGCAAAAAAATTCAAGACTGTGCCCACTTCACTCGAAAAACTTACGCTCGAAAAGCTGAAATCGTCCAAACTCACTCCGACGAAATACGTCGGAGCTCAAACAAGGACGATTTTTAAACGCTTTTCTCACTTGTTTATCGGCTCACTGGACAAGGTCAACCCTAAAAGCTTGGCTTATATGTACTGTTTTACAGATATATAAAACAAATGTTTCAATTTTTGTCATGTACTAAAAAAGTTTTTATATAATTTGAGCATGTCATTGTTATATCAAACTCACGTTTGTTTTAAAATTTTATATTGGTTTTTTGTCGGAATCAAGTGTACAACAAACACTTACTTTCGGTGGTTTCAAACGTTTGCATAACTTTTTCATGACTTTTTTGAGAAAAAAGATTGTTTCCAGTTGCAGATAGATTAAATTTGGTTGCAAATAATGATTTTACAACTATCCATAACTAACAAACCATGAAAAAAACGTTCTATTTTCTTGTTATTCTTTTCATTTTATCTGCATTTTCTGTAAAGTCTCAGGCTCCTTCTCAATGTACGGATGTAATGTTGCAGGCTTTTTATTGGGATTCGTATGCCGATTCCAAGTGGACCAATCTGACATCACAGGCAAGCGAACTTGCCGGAAGTTTCGACCTGGTTTGGTTACCGCCCAGCGGAAATGCCAACTCTCCCTATTACAACACCATGGGCTATTCTCCGGTTTATTATTTCAATCAGAACAGCAGTTTTGGAACGCAGACAGAATTAAAAACGTTGATTTCAACTTTAAAAAATGCCGGTACGCGCTGTGTAGCCGACATTGTCATCAATCATCGCAATGGGGTTTCCAGTTGGACTGATTTTCCTTCGGAAACTTACAATGGCGTTACCTACACATGGGGAAGTTGGGCAATTTGCAATAACGATGAATGTGTTGCAAAAGGCTATCCGGCAACCGGCGGGCCGGATGAAGGCGAAAATTTTGATGGAGCGCGTGATTTGGATCATCGCAATGTTACCGTTCAAAATACCATAAAGGCTTATATGCAATTTCTGAAAAACGATATAGGGTATGCCGGCTGGCGTTACGATATGACAAAAGGCTACCCCGGTTCGTACAATGCCATGTACAACGATGCGGCAAATGCCGATTATTCTGTTGGCGAATATTGGGACGGAAGTTATGATGCATTGTGGAACTGGATCAAAGCTGCCAACTATAAATCTACCACTTTTGATTTTTCGTTTAAATATGCGTTGAATAACTTTGCTTCTGCAGGAGGTGATTTTACCAAATTGGTGTGGCTTTACAATGGCGCTTATCAACCTGCGGGACTGATTCATCATCCCGATTCCAAACGCTATGCCACCACTTTTATCGACAATCATGATACTTATCGCGATAGTAACAAGTTTACCGGCGATGTATTGTTGGCCAATGCTTTCATGCTGTGTTCGCCCGGCATCCCATGTGTTTCATTACCTCACTGGAAACAGTACAAAAATGAAATCAAAGCCATGATTGCCGCCCGTCATTCGGTGGGTATTCACAGTGAGAGTACGGTAACCGTCAATCAGGTAAATTCCGGATCGTATGTGGCTACCGTTATCGGTAAAAATGGTTCGTTGATAGTTAAATTGGGAACCGGCAGCTACTCCATACCGTCAGATTATACGCTGGCAACTTCGGGAAGCAATTATGCCATTTACACCAATGGAGGCACAAGTATTCCCATTCTCACGGTTTCACCCAACTCAGGAACTTATTATTACGGGCAAACCGTTACCATGTCAGCTACGGGGAATGCTGCTATTTATTACACCATCGACGGCAGTACTCCTACCACTTCTTCTACATGTTATACTTCTCCTTTTACTTTAGCTATAGGAAACACAACCGTGAAAGCCATTGCTGTCGATGCTTCCAATCAAACTTCAAAAATAGCAGAATACAATTATACAGTAGTTGAAAAACCTACGGAAATTACTGTTCGTTTCAAAACTCCACCATCATGGACTTCTTATGCAGTATATGTTTGGGAAATGGTAAACGGAAGTGCCGTACAACTTGCCGGAGTATGGCCTGGAATAGCCGTAAATAAAGATGCAGAAGGATATGTGAGCTATATCATCACCAACTTTACGCAGCCAGTAGTAAATGTTATTTTCAACAACAATAACAAGAAAGAACAAACAGTAGATTTATCGACTTCGGAAAATATATGTTGGACTTATGGAACTTCCTATGTTTCGGGGAGCAATACAATTTACAACTGTACGGTTGATCCTTCCTGCATCACCGCAGTTGAACAACATGAAACAGATACATGGAAAATCTATCCCAATCCGACACGAGGAATTGTTTATTTGTCGGTTACCGAAGAAGTAGAACATATTATGGTTACTTCGGCGTTAGGAGTAACATTTGAAATTCCTTTTATCAGGGAATCCAATGTTAATAAAATTGATCTCTCCAATTTTCCTGCAGGAATCTACTACGTTGGTGTTTATGGAAAAAACGGCTCGAAACAAACGGGTATCGTATTAAAAAATTAACTTTTAGTAAAATATTAAATAAAACCTTTAAAGTTTTGTTAAACTTATTTATTTACACAATTTTAAATTAAATTTTTTAAATTTCAACGACTATGAGAAACTTTCATTTCACGAGTACAAATTTTTTTACGAAAGAAAAACGGATATTGTTTTTTTTTCTTGCTCTCATTTCTTCTTTCGGTTTATATGCAGAAAATAATTTTGTTCGAACCGATTTTAGGGATGAAACTATTTACTTTGTCATAACGACCCGATTTTATGATGGAGATGCCGGAAACAATGTGCAATGCTGGGATGGTCAGAGTTTGAATCAGGGCGATCCCGCATGGCGTGGCGATTTCAAAGGTTTGATCGATAAACTGGATTATATTAAAGCGTTAGGGTTCACGGCAATATGGATTACTCCGGTAGTTGAAAATGCCAGTGGTTACGATTATCACGGATACCACGCTTTCAATTTCAAAAAAGTAGATCCGAGATATGAGTCGCAAGATGTAAATTTTCAAACGTTGATAGATGCTGTTCACGCAAAGGGAATGAAAATTATTCTGGATATTGTGTTAAACCATACAGGAAATTTTGGTGAAGCAACTTTATGTCCTATGTTTGAAAAAGATTATTCTGCTGATTTATCAGACATAAATGCTTCTATGAAACGTATTAAAAATGGAATTTTACCTGATAACTATGAAAATTTATTACCAGGTGATCAATATCAGGCTCGGTTGGCACGTATGAAAAACACAGATGGACAAAATCATGATGTTAATAACTACTGGCATCATTTTGGAAATTTCAACTGGGATGATATTACCTGTCAATGGGCTCAGATTGCCGGCGATTGTGTAGATTTGAATACCGAAAATCCGCTAGTTTATAACTATCTGATCGACGCCTATGGTCAATTTATTCGTATGGGCGTTGACGGTTTCCGTATTGATACGGGCAGACATATCAATCGGCTGGTCTTTAATAAGGCTTTTATTCCGGCTTTTCAACGAATTGCTCACGAATGTGGAAATGACGATTTCTTTATTTTCAGTGAAATTTGTACGCGCGACAGGAATTACTGGTACAGAAATACGGCTGCCATGTCAACACCATTTTATACTTGGAAAGATTCCAAAAGTTACGACTGGTCAGAAGATCCTTCTTATTTTCAAACCACTTGGATAAGAGGAACCAGTGATGAATTTTCGAGCAACACCAATCAGCGTTCCTGTATTCAAAATTACAACGACAATATTGATACTTCCAATCAACCTTCTTCCAATAATGCTTTTTTGAATGGAAATGATTATCACACTCCTGATCATTCGATGCATTCAGGAATGAATGTAATTGATTTTCCGATGCACTGGAATTTTGAAAGTGCTAAGAGTGCTTTTCGTATAGCTTGTGAAGGTGACCATGCTTACAATGATCCTACTTATAATGTAGTTTATGTTGATTCACATGATTATGCACCTGATGGTGCACCTGAAAGTCAACGTTTTGCTAAGCCACAAGATGTTTGGGCGGAGAATTTATGTTTAATGTATACTTTTAGAGGAATACCGTGTGTTTATTATGGTAGTGAAATTGAATTTAAAAAGGGATGCCCTATTGATAAAGGTCCAACTATTCCTTTAAAGGAATCGGGTCGTGCTTACTACGGCGGATATATCTCTGGGACACTTCATGTAAATGATTTTGCAAGTTATACCAATGCCACAGGTAATGTAGCAGTTACCCTAAAACATCCACTGGCTCGTCATATTCAGCGATTGAGTCAAATCAGGATGGCTATTCCTGCTCTGCGTAAGGGAGAATATTCTACAGAAGGACAGCAAAATAACCTCGCATTTAAACGTCGCTATGTGGATGCCACTACTGACAGTTATGTGTGCGTAGCTATTTCCGAAAGTTTTACGTTTAACAATGTATTGAATGGCACTTATGTCGATGCCATAACAGGAGACACAAAAGTGGTATCCAACAATAAACTTACGGTGAATGTTTCAGGCAAAGGCAATATGCGGGTATATGTTTTGAATACTGATAAAACTCCGGCTCCCGGAAAGATTGGCGTTGATGGCAAATATTTGTATGGAACTACACCTGTAATAGAAGATCAGGGAACTTATCCCGACGAGACTGAACCATTGATAGGTTCGTCTGAAGAGCCTGAAACTCCTCAGGAACCGGTTTTGAATATCGGAGAAAAGGCTATATTTTTTGAAAAACCGTCGAATTGGGGCAGTAACATTAATGTATATATTTATTATGACAACAACGGTACGGTCGTAAAGATTACTAAAAGTTGGCCGGGTGATGCTGCAACAAAGCTTGGAAACAACGTTTATAAATATAATTTTGAAGGTGAGATTACCAATTGGAAGGTACTTTTCAACGATGGGAGCAATCAGGCACCATCAAGTATAGGTTTTGATGTAGTCAATGGTGGATATTATACAGTAAATGGATTGCATCACGTTATTCAACCATCTGCAAACGCTGTGGACAATATATTTTCAAGGGGAAAATTTACTGTTTCGAGTGGTCAAAATATGTTGAATATAAACAGTACAGTAGAAGGCGTTTATCCTCTCTATTCTGTCAGTGGAACAGTTATCAAAATGCTCGACATCAAACGGGGTCAAAATGCTTATTATGATATTCCGAAAGGAATTTATCTGATTGATCATCAAAAAGTGATAATATATTAAAAAATATTTTATAACTTATTAACAATTGAAGAGGATACAAATCAATTTTCAAATTTTAATTTTAACTTATGTAATCATGAAAAAATCATTTTTAGTTGTTCTTTTTTTCACCATCGTACAGGCCGGTTTATTGGCTGTTAATCCACCTATTTACATTGCATTTCAGTGGCATATGCATCAACCCATTTATCAACCAGGAGAAACAGTAATTGAAACCCAGAATTCTGGAGTGTTATCGTATAATTTATATGATGTTTTTACTTCCAGAACAGGACCTTACACTACGTGGCCTTCTAATGCAGTTAATAAAATGTTGTCATTTGATCATGCAGGGGCTCAGGTGAGTTTTTCAGGTTCGTTGGTGGAAAATCTGAATGTATTGGAAGCAAATGGTATTGGTTTTTCTAATTGGAAATCAGCATGGCAAAGTATGATTCCTAAAAAAACGAGTTTAGGGAATCAGAGGATGGATATGGTTGGCTTTGGTTATCATCATCCCATTATGCCATTAATTGATAGAGAAGATATTGAAAAACAAATTCAGAAACATAAAGAGGCTTTTGCAGCAAATTTTCCTGGTTTACCCTATTCAAAAGGTATATTTCCTCCAGAAAATGCTTTTGAAGAGCATATCATACCTGCTTTAAAAAATTCTGGATTGGATTGGGTAATGGTAGATAATATTCATTTTGATCGAACTTGTAACAGTTATCCTTGGGGGAATGGAGGTTCTATTGTTGAGGTAAACAAAGCAGATATAGTTAATCCAAATCCTAATGACTGGCAAAAATTAAATGGATTATGGGCTCCACTTCCAGTTTCAGCAGCATGGGGACATCGACCACATTGGATGAAATATGTTGATCCGGCTACAGGAACGGAGTACAAAATGATAGTTGTGCCAACTTCTACTTTTTTTGGAAATGAAGATGGTCGTGGCGGTTTTGGCGCTTTGAATTATGAAGCTACAATGAGCCAAATAGAAAGTTATAATACAGATTCTGAACATCCTATTTTGATTGTTTTACATCATGATGGTGACAACCATGGAGGGGGTAGTGAGAGTTACTATGGGTCTAATTTTGATAACTTTGTTAGTTGGTTACAAGCAAATCCAGATCGTTTTGTTTGTACCACTATTCAGGATTACTTACAACAATTTCCACCAGCCGCTGATGATATCATTCATGTTGAATCAGGTAGCTGGTATGGTGCAGGTGCTGATCCAGAATTTTTGAAATGGAATGGTGATCCTGTAAATGGTTATAGTCCTGATCGGAATAGCTGGTCAGTCATAACAGCAGCGTCCAATATTGTAAAAACAGCAGAGCAAATTAATCCTTCTTCACCGGATACAAAAGCAGCATGGGATTATTTATTAGTTGGGGAAACCAGTTGTTACTGGTACTGGGATGGCACCGAAGATTGGGATAATAAACCTACCCGAGCTGCCAATCTGGCTACAACAGCCGCTATGAAAGTAGTAAATACAAGCTCGGACCTTACTCCTCCTTCTATTTATCATCCTCAACGTGACCCTTATAATCCTGGTGAAACAGAATGGGGAGTTGTTCAATCTTCAGATTTTACGGTTTGGTCTTATGTTTATGATGTGAGCGGACTTTCTTCTGTAAAATTGAAGTATCGGCTCGATAAGGATGGAAAAAATCCATTGTCGAGTAATCAAAACGAGACTTATATTGGAGGTGAAGAAGTGAATGAATGGCAGGAATTGGACATGCTTAAAAAGACGATTGCTTCGAAAGGCTTGGCTCCTTTGTACAAAGCAGATGAATATTCGGCTCAAATTAACGGCATCCGCAATAAGTTGGTAGATTATTATATTGAGGCTACCGATAGCAAAGGAAATGTTGCACGTTCCATGATTTTGCATACGTGGGTAGGCACAGGAGACGGATCATCTTCTACTACGCTTTCTGTTTCACCGGCAGGAGGCTACTACGAAGGCGGTACGACAGTAACATTAACAGCTACGGGCGAAAATGAACCAGTTTATATTTATTATACATTGGATGGAACAACTCCTACGGTCAATTCGAGCAAAGTTCCATCGGGCGGAACTGTTTCCATCACTCAAGATAAAACCACACTGAAAGCCATTGCCATTGACAGTCAGGGAATAGAATCCACTATGATTACTTACGTTTATTATACTGTGAAGCCGGATGGCATTACGATAAAATTTCAGAAACCTTCCGAATGGAGTAAAGTTTATTTGTATGCGTGGACTTCAACAACGCCTGATTTATTGGGAGCTTGGCCCGGCACTGAAATTCAGGCCGATGCTGATGGATGGTATAGTTACACTTTTACTGATGACATAAGTGACGTGAATTTAGTATTTAGCAATGGCAGTGGTAGCCAGACACAGGATGTGACCCAAGTTACAGCAGGTACTTGTTTTAAAACTAATGGTATCTCTGGAGGAAAATATGTAGTTGTAACAACTGATTGCCAAGAGGGAGGCATTACACCTCCGCCGCCTTCGGGTTCAGGAATTACGGTGAAATTCCAAAAGCCGGAGGAGTGGAACAAAGTATATTTTTATGCATGGACAGGAACTTCAACAAATTTGCTTGGAGCATGGCCAGGAACAGAAATTAAGGCGAATGCTCAAAATTGGTATGCCTATACTTTTGCCGAAGGTATTAATTCCATCAATATGGTGTTCAGTAATGGATCAGGCAGTCAGTCTGTGGATGTGACCGGTATTAGTTCGGATATTTGTTATAAAACCAATGGCACAGCCAATGGAAAGTATCTTGTTGTTTCGACCGATTGTTCTTCTACCGGCGTAAATAATCACGAAAAATATTCATTGATTATTTCTCCCAATCCTGTGAAGAATCGGCTGAGCGTGCTGTCAGAAAAACCTTTTACAAAAGTTGAGTTAATATCTGTAAGCGGAAGTGTAATGAAAATTTTTGAAAACGAGCAAACACTGGAAATGTCAAATATCCCGGCAGGTCTGTATTTCATAAAAGTTCATTTTTTAGATCATTCATTTGTTGTTGAAAAAATCATAAAATTATAAAACCTGATAATCTTAACTATATCAATGGCTTGCTGATGTATATCACCGGCAAGCCTTTTTTCGTTAATCCGACTTTCTTCAACCAATTTCTTTGTATTGTGAAATTTGTTTTCGACTCAAGTCTTACCAACATTTTCCTGCTTTTTACTTTTCTAAAAAATAAACAATTCCCGGTAAATGGTTGTTTGAACCCAAATTAAGCATTAGAAAAAACACGGTTAAAACTAATTGTAAGTCAGTCTATAAAGTTCGGAATTTAACCTAACTGTTTATAATGAATAAGTTAACGTGAGTTCGATAGATGAAATGAATATTATATAAGCAATTGTAAATAAGGTAATAAGGTTGATGAAAAGGAAGTATTCACATGTTACGAAGGTTAGTTGTGTCAAATAAGGTCTTTATATTCAGAAAACGAATCCCGTTATTTTATAAAACCTTAGTAACGTTAATCATCAACAAGAAGAAACCTTATTATCTTATTAATTATCAAATTTTTATATGATTAAAACAGGTAAATCGTTATACCGAACTCACGTTAAGTTACGTTCATTGAGTTGCTGAAATGATATTTAATATTTTTGAATGTGTAATCTGGGTTGAACAAAATTTGATACTTTTGTTCAGTTTTTCCATAAAATAATCGAGCATGTTCAATTTTTTGAAGCAGATAGACAACAAATCCTATCGCCCTGTATTTGGGGCGTTGGATATTTTCAAATTTATCGGCCCCGGTTTACTGGTAACGGTTGGTTTTATCGATCCTGGGAATTGGGCTTCCAATTTGGCTGCCGGTTCGAATTATGGTTATTCATTACTGTGGATGGTAACTTTGTCCACCATCATGCTTATTATGCTTCAGCACAATGTGGCGCATTTGGGCATTGCTTCGGGTTTGTGTTTATCTGAAGCAGCGTCTATTTACCTGAAGCCTGTTTATTCCCGATTTGTTCTGCTTTCTGCCATGTTGGCTTCTGTTTCTACTTCTCTGGCAGAAATTTTGGGTGGAAGTATCGCTTTGAACATGCTGTTCGATATTCCCGTGCGAGCCGGTGCTTTGCTGGTAACGGCTTTTGTGTTTATTATGCTGTTTACCAATTCATACAAGGTTATCGAAAAATGGATCATTGCTTTTGTATCAATTATCGGACTTTCCTTTTTATATGAATTGTCGCTGGTACAAATCGATTGGAATCATGCTGTTGCCGGCTGGGTAACCCCAAGTTTTCCCGAAAATTCGATGTTGATTATTATGAGCGTATTGGGAGCGGTAGTAATGCCACACAATTTATTTCTGCATTCGGAAGTTATTCAGAGCCGTCAATGGAATCTGACAGATGACAAAACCATAAGAAGGCAACTGAAATACGAATTTTTGGATACATTAATTTCTATGCTCATAGGCTGGGCTATCAACAGTGCCATGATTTTGCTGGCTGCTGCCACTTTTTTTGAATCGAAAACACCGGTGACAGAATTGGAGCAAGCCACCCATTTGCTGGCTCCGTTGCTGGGGAAAAATGCTTCTGTTGTGTTTGCCGTTGCTTTGCTGTTTTCGGGGATTTCTTCTACCATTACTTCGGGAATGGCCGGAGGAACAATTTTTGCCGGCATGTACAAAGAACCTTACGATATTAAAGACAACCATTCACGATTGGGTGTACTTCTTTCGCTATTGCTGGCAACAGGTGTCATTTTTCTGATTTCCAATCCATTTCAGGGACTTATTATTTCTCAAATGTTGCTGAGCATTCAACTGCCTTTTACCATTTTCACGCAAGTACATCTTACTTCGTCAGAAAAAGTAATGGGAAAATATAAAAACACCACTTTTTCAAAAATACTGCTTTACTTGTTGGGCGTTATTGTTACTGTGTTGAATATATTCCTGTTTATCAGTTTTTTCAAGTAAAAAGTTTAATTTATTCTTTCCAGTTTTTTAGTTCATTGTACAATCGTTGCATGGGTAAACCCATTACGTTGTAGTAAGATCCGTTAATGTATTCCACCCCGACGAAACCAATCCATTCCTGAACGCCATAAGCACCGGCTTTGTCGTATGGCTGAAAATTGTCGAGATAAAAATCAATCTCTTCGGGTGCCAGCCGCGCAAAACGAACTTCAGAAGCAACGCCAAAGGTTCGCTGTTTTTTTATGGTTGTAATGCTGACGCTGGTGATTACATCATGCGTTTTACCGGAAAGTGTGGTTAACATTAATTTAGCTTCATTACGGTCAGCAGGTTTTCCGAAAACTTGTCCCTGATACCAAACAATGGTATCGGCCGTTATCAGCATGGAATTTTCTTTTAAAATCTCGGTGCAAGCTTCCGCTTTTTTCTTCGACAGATACATGGGGATGTCCATTCCTATCAGTTCGGGAGGAAAAGACTCATCTACTTCAATTGGATAAATTTCAAAAGGGATATTCAATCCTTTAAATAAATCCTGTCTTCTTGAAGATTTTGAGGCAAGGATAATTTGGTATTTTTCCAAATGTGAAAGCAACTTGAACATGTTTTTACAGTTTGAAGGATTGTTTTTTGTTCACGTACCGAATTTTCATAATACAATGCTACAAATGTATGATTTTTTTTTAATTGTGAGCGTATTTTGCAAAAATATCGTTTAAATTTGCCGTATGTTAAGTAATTATCTTATTTCGCTGATAAAAGCACAATTGCCTTTTGAACCGAACGAACAGCAAAACGATTTGTTGGAAGCATTGGGGCAGTTCATGATGGTGCATGAAAAAAGAAAAATTTTTCTGTTAAAAGGTTATGCCGGTACCGGTAAAACTTCTGTTGTTGGCGCTTTGGTAAGAGCGTTAAATAATATAGGACAAAAAACCGTTTTACTGGCTCCTACCGGCAGGGCAGCCAAAGTTTTTGCCAATTATTCGGGTTCTCCGGCTTTTACGATACACAAGAAAATTTATCGGCAGAAATCCTTGACCGATTTCCATTTTCAGTTGGCGGAAAATCTTTTCTCGGATGTGCTTTTTATTGTGGATGAGGCTTCGATGATTTCCAATACCGATTTCGATTCAGTTTTTGGCTCGGGTAACTTACTTGACGATTTGATGGAATATGTTTTTAGCGGACGCAACTGCAGCTTGATGCTGTTGGGCGATACGGCACAACTTCCGCCGGTAGGACAGGCTGAAAGTCCGGCGTTGGATGTTAATTCGCTGGAACAGTATCAAGTGAAGATTTTTGAATTTACATTAACCCATGTAGTTCGTCAAGCGCTGAAAAGTGGCATTTTGCATAATGCGTCTCTGATAAGGGCAAAACTGACTGAGGAAAATTCAGCCCGATTTCCTCCTTTTCAGTTGGAAAAATTTGTCGATATTTCCCGTTTAAGTCCGATCGAACTGACGGATGAAATACAGAAAGAATATGCCGGCGCAGGAGTGGAGGATACGATGGTCATTACGCGTTCCAATTACAGGGCTAATTATTACAACAATGGGATTCGTTCGCGGGTGATGATGAAAGAAGAGGAGTTGTCGAATGGTGACTTGCTGATGGTTACGCGTAACAATTATTTCTGGCCAAAATATTATCCCGAAATAGATTTTATAGCAAACGGCGATATACTGGAAGTTTTGCGTATCAGAAAATTTGCCGAAATGTATGGTTTTCGATTTGTGGATGCCACTGTGCGCTCTCTCGATTATGATTGGGAAATCGATACCCGCATTTGGCTGGATACCCTCAAGGCAGAAACGCCGGCAAAAGCTCAAGAAATGAATAAGATATTGTTTGAAAAAGTGGCGGAAGATTATTCTGAAATTAAGCAAAAACGGCAGAAAGTGAAGAAAATTTATGAAAATGAATTTTTCAATGCCCTTCAGGTGAAATTTGCTTATGCCATTACGTGCCATAAAGCGCAGGGCGGTCAATGGAAAAAGGTTTTTGTCGATCCCGGGAGGATTTCCGACGAACAAATCAATGATGATTTTTACCGTTGGCTTTATACCGCATTGACCCGTGCCACCGAAAATGTTTTTCTGGTAAATTTTCCCGTGAAATTTTTTTCGTAAAAAAACAGAGAATTTTTTTGCCTTTTCCAACTTTTAATTACTTTTGTGAAGAATATAAAAATTATAAAATCTTTTAAATTTATTCTAAATTTCATTATTGTTTTTGATGCGGATCAACTGTTTGTTTGCGCTCTTTCTCAACATTCCAAACATTTTTTTGATTTAATTTTTTCCTGTTAGCTGTTTATTATCTTCAATTGTGTAACCTTAATATTCGATTAAAATGAAATCTTCAGCTTCCCATTTTCTTGTGGCAATCTTTTTAAGCGTTTTGATTTTGCCCTCATGCATGAATGATGTGGATCTTACCAACATCTCCGATAAGGTTCAATGGAACGGTTCTTTGGCTGTACCTGTGGGAGAAGCCGCTCTCACATTGGAAGATTTACTGGCTCAACTCGACAGTCAGAATATTCTTATTACGGAAGGTCAGGAAATTCTCTATCAGGATTCCGATAGTATCGATTTCAAGTTCAGAGAAATCGATTTGGCCAAATATTCGCAATCGCTGGTAAAATCTTTTAATGTTTCTCCAGTCGTTATTACTATCCCTACTAACACTACTTTTCCTAGTTTAATCAGCGAGGAAAATATCGATTTGGGTTTAAACAATTCTCCTTCTGATGAAAGAGTTGATAGTGCAGTTATCTATTCGGCCAATTTGTCGGTGAAGGTTAATGTAGAAAACATCAACAATATTAATCCCGACAGTCTCAAACTGACGCTGGAGTTCCCCACTGACAAGGTACATGCCAAGAACGGTTCCCCGATAAAAATTGAATTTACTCCCGGTACTTTTAATCATCCTGAAAATGTAACCATCAGAGATTTTGTAATCAATACTTCCGGAAATGCAACCGGGATACCGGTAACTTTAAAGTTGGATATAACTACCGGCAGTTCTCCCGTTACTGTAGGACCAAGTTCGTTAGTTGGAGTAGAACTGAAATTTACCGGTTTTAACTTTAAGGTTGCCTACGGTTTTTTTACACCGGCTGTGATTGCAACCAAGACCTTGACACAGGATTTGGATTTGCCTTCTTTTACGGATGACGGTTCGTTCCTGTTTGCCAATCCCAAAGCTTTTCTTACGGTAAGAAGCAATATCGGGGCTTACCTGAAATTTAATGTGGATTATGTGAAAGCCTATCCCAAATCCAATCCTTCTCAAGTGGTTTATGCATCTTTCAATGGAAGTCGTTCAATATCCGAATCGTTGGATAACAAGCCGACAGTTCCGGGTTTATGGGTTACTAAAAGACTTAGAACTTTAAACAAGGATTATGGTGCTACCGATTCACTTTTCAATAATGAAAACAAGCCCGATGTATTGGAATATAAATACAGCGCAAGCATTGATGAGAGTAAAAGTGATCTGACACCCGATTTTATAACACCTGACGGTACCATCAAAGTTTATTATAAAATTCAGATTCCATTATATCTCAAACCGGGCAGCTATTACGAATTTAAGGACACCATTCCCGATGCCGGCGAAGATATCAATTCGGCTTTGGAAGATGTGGAAGTGAACAGCGGATCGATTTTCCTCACCGTTTCCAACGGGCTTCCGGTGAAAGGCAAATTAACTTTGGCTTTGAAGAATTCTGAGGGAAAAGATATTCCTACTACCTTTACAAAAGAATATGATATTGATGCTCCTCAAGTAGATGCTGAAGGTTATGTAGTAGAAAGTGGAATTACCCCTCAGAAAATCGAGATTGCCTTAAATAATGAGCAACTCGACGATTTTAAACATTCAAAAGATATAGTTTATACGTTCAGAATTGACAGTAGAGATACCGAATCCTTTATTCATTTCAGAAAATCGGATTCTTTCAAGGTTAAATTAGGGCTGTTCGTTAATGGCAAAGTTAGCAGTGATTTAAATAACAACGATTAAAAAACCGAGTAACCATGAAAAAGATTATTATTTCAATACTGGCAGGTATATTTTGGATGACCGGCATGTTATCTACGTCAGCTCAGCAGGTGAATTCGTTGTTCTTTATGGAAAATTCACCGCTTCGTTCTTATTTGAATCCGGCTTTGCAACCAACAAGCAGTTTTTATTTGGGATTACCCGTGTTGGGTTATACTTATTTGAGTTTGGGAAACAATTCGTTGACGCTGAAAGATTTGGTTTATAATAAAAATGGAGAGACCATCTGGTTTTTAAATCCGGAAGGTGATGTCGATAAATTTTATAAATCTTTGCGTTCTTCGACGTTGCTTAATACCAACGAACAACTGAATCTTTTAAATTTTGGTTTTCGTGCCGGCAGTGCTTATTGGACATTCGGAATTACCGAAAAAGTAGAAGGAAAACTGGCTTTGCCTAAGGATATGTTTAAACTTTTGCTATATGGTACGCCTGACAAAGAAAACAATTATTTCAATTTCAAGGATTTGAATGCCGATGTTATGGCTTACACCGAGTTTGCGCTGGGATATTCCAAAATAATTAATGACCAATGGACTGTAGGCGGAAAATTAAAATTTTTGGCCGGGAATGCCATTGTAACTTCTTCCAACGATTATTTTGATTTGAATGCCGGAATCGAACAGTGGAATATGAAAGGAACAGGTTCTTTGAATATTGCTGTTCCCGGAGAAGTAACAATTGGCGATAAATTTGAATCTATGGATTATACTGAACCGGAAGATATGCAGAGTTGGCTGAAGCCTTCGGGTATGGGTTTAGGGTTCGACTTGGGATTTACATATAAACCTTTGGAAAATGTAACTCTTTCGGCATCATTAATTGACATGGGAACGATTAGGTGGAACAAAAACATGAAAAAGGTAGCCTACAATATGGATTATACCTTTGATGGACTTGCAAAAATAGACAATTTGGATTCTGTAGATATGGATGCATTTTTGGATACGTTATCCAATGCTTTTAAAAATTCCTTTACAACCGAAGAAGAAGCATTGGCATTCTCAACTTCTACTTCTCCAAAATTCAATTTAGGTGCAGAATATGCTTTTGCAAACAATAAACTGAGCTTGGGTTTGCTTTCCTCTACCATGAAAGTGAAAAGCAACATGTATCAGGAGCTGACAGCTGCGTTCAATATGCGTCCAAGTAATTGGTTCAACTTATCTCTTGCCTATTCTCTGTTGAATGGGAGAATGAGCAATATTGGAGCGGTTTTGGGAATAAGAACCGGTTTTTTCTATTGGAATCTTTCCAGCGACTATGTTTCGTTAGATAATGCACCTTTGTTATTGAGCGATATTGATTCTTCCTTGCCATCAACCAAAATTCCAATTCCTTACAACAGCAAAGGGCTGAATTTGGCATTGACGGTTAATTTTGTTTTTGGTAATAAAGTCGATAAAGATCATGATGGAGTGGTGGACAAAAAGGATAAATGTCCCGACACACCCAAAGCAGCACGCAAGAAAGTGGATGCAAACGGCTGTCCGCTGGATACGGATCAGGATAGTATTCCCGATTATCTGGATCAATGTCCCGATACGCCATTGGCTGCTCGTGGTTTTGTGGATAGCAAGGGTTGCCTTTTGGATACCGATAACGACAGCATTCCCGATTATCTCGACAAATGTCCCGACACACCATTGGGAGTAGCTGTAGATTCTTTGGGTTGCCCATTGGATACGGACAAGGATAGTGTTCCCGATTACCTTGATCGGTGTCCCGATACACCACTTGAAGCTCACGGGTTTATTGATGAAAATGGTTGCTTATTGGATACGGATCAGGACAGCGTTCCCGATTATTTGGATTTATGTCCGAATACACCATTGGAAGCAAAAAATTATATTGATAAAAACGGCTGTCCAATGGATAGCGATAGTGATGGCGTTCCCGATTATATGGATCAATGTCCCAATACACCTGTAGAAGCTCGTGGAATGGTGGATGAAAAAGGATGCCCGCGTGATACCGATGGCGACGGTGTTTATGATTTCAAAGATGATTGTCCAAAAATTCCCGGAGACAGCACCAATCATGGTTGTCCTGTAGTGAAAAAAGAGGTGCGTACTCTTTTCCAAAAAGCATTGCAGGGAATTCAGTTTGATACCGGGAAAGATATTATCAAACCTTCTTCTTATCCTATTTTGGACCAAATCGCTCAGGTACTGAAAGAAAATCCGACCTATTTGGTAGAAATTCAGGGACATACTGATAATGTTGGTAATCCGCAGAAGAACATGGAACTTTCAGAAAAACGGGCAATAGCCGTGAAAAAATATCTTTTTTCTAAAGGTGTGGAAGAAAACAGGATGACGGCAAAAGGCTATGGAGACACCATGCCCGTTGCTTCCAACAAAACTGCAGCAGGCAGAGCATTAAACAGAAGAGTTGAGTTTATTGTAACTTTTGAGGAAGTGAAATTCGAATAAGGAATATTTTTCTTTTATAGTTGTTCGATTATTTTTAAGGCATTTCAATTGTAAAGTTTGAAGTGCCTTAAAATTTCTAGGCAAATAAGTTTTTAATATCCCGAAGCCAGTACATCGGCCAGATGAATGCCACGAATGGACAAGTTGTGTTTTTTGCAGTAACTATTGATATTCATAAGGCATGAAGCTTCCGTGCTCACAATGAATTCGGCTTCTGTTCTAAGACTGTTGGCAACTTTTCGTGCTGTCATGGAAGTGGAAATGGCATGATTTTTTACGGCAAATGTGCCTCCAAAACCACAACACGTATCATTTTCGTCCATTTCAACCAATTGCAGTCCTTCTACCTGTTTGAGCAGTTTTCGGGGCTCATCCTTCAATCCATATTCACGTAAGGCCGAGCATGCATCATGAAAAGTTATTTTGTGAGGAAAAACAGCTCCTAAATCTTCTGTTTTTAAAATATTTACCAGAAAATCGGTTAATTCGTACAACTGACTTTTGATTTCTTCAAATTTTTGCAGCAGTTCGGGTTTATCCGCAAGAATTTTTTGATAGTGGCGTAAAATAAATCCCGTGCAGGAGCCGGAAGGAGAAACTATGGGCATATCCGAATTAAAATCGCAAAGAAATTTTTCTGCCAAATAAGCTGTTTCTTTCCAATAACCACTGTTGAATGCAGGTTGTCCACAACAGGTTTGGTTGGAATTGTAGTGAACTCGACAACCTACTTTCTCAAGAATTTTTATAACGTTAAAACCGGTTTGCGGATAAAGTTGATCAATATAACAAGGAATGAATAATTGAACATCCATGTACGTAAAAATTTAGAAAAAAAGTTTTTTGAATCAGTACCATAAATCGACATATACAGGGAGATGGTCGGAAAAACCGCCCTGATATTTCATTCCTACGTAAGTTCGGAAAGGCTGTTTTCCTAAAAATGTTCGGTCATCTTCCAATAAGAAATCGGCTTCAAAAATGTGAGCATCACTTGGAAGAGTATAAACCGAATTGGTTGGGGTCAACAAATTCCCCGAAACAATGATTTGATCGAGTGTTCCCCATTCTCCGTTGTGTTTGTGAGAACCCTTTCCTTTCAGATGAATGGGAAACATCAAATTGTACAAATTATTTTGTAAGTATGGTTCCTTTGGAGGGAGTGCTCTCAGTGTTTCCGACAGGCTCCGATTGGGCGGATAATCGTTAAAATCCCCCATAATGACAATATTTGGTTTGTTGTTGAATGTGAATAAACTGTCCACTTTTGAACGCAATACGGAAGCTACAAAAATTCTTCTTTCTTCTGATTCCAATTCACCTCCCAACCTTGAAGGGAAATGACAAACAAAAACGTGAAGGGTGTCACCGGAAGGAACGATTCCTGAAGCAAACAAAATATCACGTGTCTTAATTTCGGGAAATTGCGGAAAGTTTATGCGTATGGCTTCATCGTGAAAAGGTTTAAATACGTAGGGTTGGTAAAGAAGTGCAACATCCACACCTCTGGCATCAGGTGACTCGTGATGCAGGAATTTGTATTTTAAATTCTTCAGGCCAGCATAACGAGTCAAATCTGACAAACATTTTTCGCTTTCCACTTCGCATAGCCCTACTAATGCCGGACTTTCCCAGCCACCAATGGTGCAGATCACTTTACCGATGTTGGCTTGTTTCTTTTTATATTTTGTTGTATTCCATGCTCTAATTCCGTTTGGCAGGTATTCTTGGTCGTCAGTAAGCGAATCGTCCACACAGTCGAAATAATTTTCAACATTGTAAGAAACAATCTTAAAGTTATTTTTTTCCTGAGCACTGAGTTTTATTGCAAATAGGAAACAAATTGTTGTTGCTAAAAAAACTCTTTTTTTACCGGAGGTAATTGAGGACTTCATGGCGAAGATGTTTCTTTGAAAATTTTTTAACCTTGAATAATTTATTCATCCTTTTTCGCCGGCATCCATTCGTAAGCGCCGGCATCGGGTGCTCCATCCTGTAACCGGTTAACACCATTTAAGTCGACAGGACAGTTTTCGGCAGCAATATTGTAATCTCCCATGTCTCTCAAGGGTGAAACAGAATCGGGCTCAAAATTGAAGTAAGTACCTTTCTTATAATCAAAGTAAATATTCTTAAAAACAGTATCGTTTTTTTCCGACCAGCGAATGTACGTGAATTGTGGTAAGTCCAAAGCTTTCGGTTTCCGAATATAGCAATGGGAAAAAGTTCCTTTGTACATTGCTGGGAAACGGGTAGCAAGAGAAAATTCATTCTCCATACTGCCGGCTATTGCACAATTTATAAAAGTTGTTCGCATGGGAGCAATGCGGTTTAAATCCATAATCATTACAGCGGGTTCTTTATCGCGCAAAATGGGCTGAACAGAACTGTTGTTAAAATAATTAGCTATTGTGCAATGAATAAAAGTATGCTGTCCGCCATTGAGATAAACACAAAAACTGCTGCTGTTGGAAATCTCAGAATTCAAAACTTTTACATTCCCATTTTGAACCACCAACCCATAAAGTAAAAAGTTATGTATCCGGCAGTCAGAAATTTCAAGTTCCGGTAATTGATTTTTGTCCTGATTGGATAGATATATTCCCACATAGCCGCTGTTTAAATTCACATGGCGTAATACATGTTTCCCTTTATTCCAAAGCAAATGAATACCACCCCATTGACCGGCAACAACATTGTACAATACTGGTGTTTCAAATTTGATTTTGTCAAATCTGTCGCCACGCATGATGATTGGTTGCTCGAAAGTTCCTTTGGCCATTAAATTTCCATATACAATAAGATTGGCGTTATTGTGAAAATAAAGTTTTGTACCTGGAGCCAAAGTGAGTGTCTTTGCACTGTCAACAGCGAGATATCCGAATACAAGATAAGGTCTTTCGGCTGTCAGCGTTGTGTCGTTCACTAAGAGTTTGTTCCTGAAAATAACCGCATTTTGTCCTATTGCCTGTAAGGTAATTGTTTTGATATTGCCATTTACAAGAAAAATCAAGGCATCTTCTATCAGTAAAGGCAAATTGTCGTCGAGAGGATCAATGTTAACTTGAACAAAAATATACAAGCTGTCCTTTGCACCAATTTCTATGTCGGTAAACTGGTTGTTTTCATTGTTTTTCCCATCCACATTGATTTTAAAAGCAGACGATTTTCCGTTTGCCAGAAAAATGTTTGAAATCCGTATGGCTTTGTTATTGGGATTGTAAACCATAATTCGGGAAGTGGCGCTGCCAACGGTTGTGAATGTGGTGTCGAATGTCAGCGTATCGGTGGAAAACAAAACAGTATCGGCAGGATTGGTGGTAAAATCCTCCTGACAGGCAGATAAAAAGTTGATTATTGCCAAAAAAACAATCAGCTTTGCGAGAAAAAAGGCTGTTTTTTTAAACTTGAACATTCTATCGTTTGTTTTTTTTAATGATATAAATTGATCATTACGTAGATTTGTTTATGCAAATTTAGTGTAAAAGATGACTTTATCATAATATTGGTTTATATTTGTGCAACAAAAAAAACTTAAATCGTTCTATCATGGCAAGCAGAAAAGAATTGAAAAAACAAATAAAAGATGTTACGGGTCAGCTGGCATTGGAAATTTTATTTCGGGGTACAGTTTTGCAGGCGTTAGAACCCGAAAAAATGTATTCTTTACTTTCCGAAGTCATTTCCATGAATAACCAGTTTATTTCAAGGGTAAATACAGCCAAAGGCAAAAAAGGGACAAAGGAAGTGAATGATTTTTATCGAAAATTTTTCTCCGATTGGGAAGAGGAAATAGACAAAATTATTCGGGAGTTCTAATTTTTTTGAACAGCTCCATTTTCCTTCCATATCTTCGCTTCTTATTCGAAATTGAAAGAAAGGGTTATCATTTTATTGGTTAGTTTGGAAATGGAAGTGGTATAAATTTTATCTTCTTCGGTTAAGCCACCCGCATTTCTTTGTTCGAGAGGCGTAAGCATATTGTTGAAGCCAATTGCAAATTTTAGTTCTGGTGCCAATTTGAAGAAACTGAAATACAAGTCACACCCAGCACCAAATTCTATAAAATAATCCATCGGCTTGAGTAAGATGGGCTTTTCCTTGTTCCTGCCAAAATCGAAATATACGCCTCCACCTCCCAACAGATAAGGACGATAATTATTTTTGCGCTCTGCACTGTATTTTAAATAAACAGGGAAACTCAGCGGAATAGAATTGACAGTTGTTGTTCCAGTCGCGAGGGTTGTATCTTTACGATAGGTGATGTCTCTTCCGGAAAAATGCAAAGTTGGATTGAAGCGCAGGTTCCAATATCGAGCCAACCGAAGATTGGTGATGACTCCTACCGAAAAACCCGGCTGCAAAGCCGATACACTTGTGAAATAGCTGTTCCCATTAATGAGTGTGTCTCTTGGTGTTATTCCAAAATCGGCCGTATTCAATCCTAAAGAGAATCCAAAATGAATGAGTTTGTCGTCAGCATAGGGAAGATTCCCCTGAGCATTGACTTTTGGGAAAAACGCTGTATATAGAGATAAAACAAAAATAAAAGCAATAATATTTTTATTTAACATACTGATATTCCTAAAAGGTTGTATTAATTTCAGCTATAAAAACGATTAAAAGTCAAGATTATTGCTGGCTTAATAGGCGAGGATCACCTACAATTAAAAAAGAAGAAATGACAAGAAGCTTTACAAGTTGGAAAAATAATAGTAATATACAATGATTTGACTGAGGGTCAATCCATCAAATTTTCGGATTCTTCGACCGTAGCTGTCATATAAAGCATTTCCCGAGACTGAAGCCAGCTTTGTTCCGAGTGCATCGTAAAAGTCGTTGTTTTCAACTTTTCCAATTTGTTTCCCATTGCCATCGTACAGAAAGCTTCCGTCGATTTTTCCAATCAAATTGCCTGCCGCATCATAAACAAAAACGCTTTCGACTTTTCCTTTTAGTCTTAGGTTTTTGTCGTAAAATTGCTGCCCGACAAATTTTCCTAAGATTTTACCAGCTGCATTATAGACTTGTTGTCCCATTAATGCAGAAGTAAAAAATAGAAAGAGAAGAAATAATATCTTTTTCATGTCAAAAGACTTTTAATGATTGCAAATTAATTGAAAATAAATCGTAATTCCAAATAGTTCATATTATTTTTTATTGAAATCTATAGTTATTTCTTTCACAGGTTAAAAAAAATAGTTTTGTTTGAAACAAAACTCACTTTAAAATTTTTTGCCAATTGACAATAAAGGTTTAATTTTGTGTGTCAAATTGCTTGGAAATAAATCATGATTTTTTGATTTTAGTCTTTAGGTTTTCAGACTTTTCATAATTGTCAGAACATATCACTAAGCCATTTCTTGCTCTATTACTCAATCAAATTTGTTTTATGCATAAATCCGGTTTTATTAATATTGTCGGTAATCCAAATGTGGGAAAATCTACTTTGATGAATGCCTTGGTGGGTGAAAAACTATCCATCATTACTTCTAAATCTCAGACTACCCGCCATCGAATTTTAGGAATTGTCAACGAGGAAAATTATCAAATGATTTTTTCCGACACACCGGGCATTATCAAGCCAAAATATGCTTTGCAGGAATCCATGTTGCAATTTTCACGGTCTGCTCTTACCGATGCCGATATTCTGATTTATGTTACCGATGTGTATGATGCAGAACCGAAAGACAGCGATTTTGTTCAGGAAATTAATGCCGACAATGTTCCCTTGCTGGTCTTAATCAATAAGATAGATCTTATCAATCAGGAGAAATTGGAATTGTTGGTAGAAAAGTGGCATGGCATTTTCCCTCGTGGTGAAATATTGCCAATTTCTGCCCTCGAAAAGTTTAACGTGGATTACCTTATGAAACGAATCAAAGAACTATTGCCAGAATCTCCTCCTTTTTTCGATAAAGACCAGTTAACTGATAAGCCCGTACGGTTTTTTATTGGCGAAATTATTCGTGAAAAAGTGTTGTTGAATTATCAGAAGGAAGTGCCTTATGCCGTTGAAGTAGAGATAGAAGAATTTCATGAAGAAGAAAATCTGGTTAGAATCGGTGCTGTGATTTATGTTGAAAGAGATTCACAAAAAGGAATCATTATCGGCAAAGGCGGTAAATCATTGAAAAAAGTTGGCGTGGAAGCCCGAAAAGATATTGAAGAATTTCTCGGGAAAAAGGTTTTTCTCAGTCTTTATGTGAAAGTGGAAAAAGATTGGAGAAATAAAGAAAAAAAGCTCAAAGACTTTGGATATTTGCAGGATTGATCCTATAATTTTGTTGAGGATTGTTTTAAAATTTTCTCTTTCGATTTAAAAACAAATATTTTTTAAAATTGTTATTTGAGTATAAGGTGCTATAAATTGCTTTTATGCTTAAAGATTTACGCAAACAATACGACCGATTTACTCTGAATGAATCGAATATTTTAGAAAACCCTTTTCAACAGTTTAAGTTGTGGCTGAGCGAAGCCATAAAAAATGAAGAATATGAGCCAAATGCAATGATGTTATCCACTGTAGATGCCGAATTGCAGCCTCACAGCAGGATGGTTTTATTGAAAGAATTAACTGACGAAGGATTTGTTTTCTTTACAAACTATGAAGGGAACAAGGGATTACAAATTCTTCATAATCATCAAGTTTCTTTGTTGTTTTTCTGGCCGGTTTTGGAACGTCAAGTGCGGATAACGGGAAACGCCGAAAAAATTTCGGAACAAGACTCCGAGGAATATTTTAAAATGCGTCCACTCTTCAGTCAAATCAGTGCGTGGGCATCGCCTCAAAGTCGAAAGATTCCATCAAGAGAATATCTCGATAAACAATTTGAGCACTATAAGCAACAGTTTGGAGCTAAAGTTCCACGACCACCTTTTTGGGGAGGTTTTTTGGTTCGCCCAAAAACTTTTGAATTTTGGCAAGGAAGGCCAGACAGAATGCACGATCGGTTGCTCTATACAAAAAACGATCAACAATGGGAAATTTATAGACTTGCACCGTAAAAATACAGATTTTGTGGCATAATTATTGTTAAAAGTTACTGTGCTTGAATCTTCTTTTTAAATCAAAATTTATACTTTAAAATCTTTTTTCAATTTTAATTTTTATTATTATTTGAGTGTTATAAATAATTTTTTAGAAAAAAAGTCCCAAAAATATATTGATTTTGAGAAAAAATAAATATATTTGCCGATATTTCTATTAAAAAACATTTGCATTAAAATAATTTTATTAATTTTGCGGTTAATATCAGTTGTTTGAATTACAAATTAGATGAAGGAAATAAATTCTTAATTTTTTATTGATGGGCGTTTTTAATAAGTACGATTCATTTTTTAATCAAAAAAATATACGGAAAATCAATTAACTAAAAAAGTAGAATTATGAAAAAAATCTTATTTAGCGTTATGTTATTGGCATTTGCTTTAACTTACGCATCTGCTCAAGGTACAGCAGCAGAAACCAAAGCGAAAGCCGATATTGCTCATTGGTCGGCCGGTGTGAAGGCTGGAGTGGATTACTATAGGGTTTCCCCTTCCAGCACGGTTACAGATTATTTATTTTTTGAAAATTCTTGGGCTCGTTATGCCAACAATGCAGCATGGACTGCTCCACAAATTTATGTAGAATACACTTTTAATCCACTTTTTGGATTGGGTGGTGATTTCAGTTACCTGACTTATGGCAGAAATACGGGTGCGGGTCATACACTTGATTTTACCCTTTATGGTTCTGCAAATTTAAGTAATTTGCTGGCTCCAAAACGTGATGGTTTTTGGGGTAAGGTAAATATTTATGGAAATTTGGGTGCTGGATTGGGATTATATTCTTATTCCGGTGTTGCAGGAGTTCCTGATGGCGATAATTTGAAATCTCCTCTCGCTCTTGCCGGCTTAAATGCAGAATACCGCCTCAGCAGAGTGCTGTCCTTGGGACTGGAAGCACAATATCGCTATTATGTAAGAGAAAATTTGGGCGGATTAAGCAATAATTCAATGGGAAGTGATGCTTTGATTGGTTCAATAGGGCTTCGTTATAAATTTGGCGGAACAACCAAATCTCATGTTCGCGATATGTCTGTGGATGAGTTTTATCCTGCACCAGCACCAGTTGTTATCGAAAAAACTGCACAAGGAGGAAAAATTGATGCCAACACTGAAAATCGTCTGAAAGCATTGGAAAATGACAATGCTATGATAAAGGACAAATTGCAACAACTTGAAAACGATTTGAAGGCTTTGTCTGAAAAACCTTCAGGTTCTTCTGTGAATGCAACTTTTCAGAATATTGAATTTGAATTTGGCTCCTCGAAATTAACCAAGCAAGCTTATGATTTGTTGGATCAGATTTATGCTATCTTGAACAATAATTCAACTGCATGGACAAAAATTATTGTTTCGGGTCATACTGATAATATTGGGCCAAAATCGGTTAATCAACAGTTGTCGATTGCACGTGCTCAAGCAGTAAAAGATTATCTTGTTAAAAAAGGCATCTCTGCTTCTGCTATTACTGTTGCCGGTTACGGTGAAGACAAACCTATTGCTTCCAATGACACTCCTGAAGGCAGACAAAAGAATCGTCGAGTAGAATTTGAAATATCAAAGTAATATTCACTTGATTTAAAATAAAAGGGCAACTTCAGGCATGAAGTTGCCCTTTTATTTTTGAAAAAAATTGTGGCAGCTTACATAATACCACTTTGTAGCAAAATATTTTCCATTGCCTGCTGAAGTTGCAATGCTTCAGAGCGAGCTGCTTCGGCAAAGTTTTCATCTGAAGAGGCATAGATAATTTGGCGTGAAGAATTTACCAGCAAACCACACTGACTGTTCAATCCAAATTTTGCTGTTTCTTCAAGACTTCCTCCCTGTGCTCCAATGCCCGGAATTAAAAGAAAATGTTCGGGAATGAGCTTTCTCACCGATTTTAGATATTCCGTTTTTGTTGCTCCAACAACATACATCATATTTTCTTCCGTTCCCCAATTTGTAGATGTTTTCAAAACTTTTTCAAACAATCTTTCACCGGTATTTTCTTCCTTCAGTAGTTGAAAATCTAAAGCTCCTTTATTGGAAGTTAATGCCAGAATGATAGTCCATTTATTCGGATAGGCAAGAAAAGGCTTGATGGAATCTTCACCCATGTATGGAGAAACGGTTATGGAGTCGAAATTCATTTTTTCAAAAAATGCTTGGGCATACATTGCCGAAGTGTTACCAATATCACCACGTTTCGCATCAGCAATCAAAAATTGATCGGGATAATGTTGTCTTAAGTAGTTAACTGTTTCATTCAGCGCTTTCCAACCTTCTATTCCGAGACTTTCGTAAAAAGCCAAATTGGGCTTGTATGCAACGCATAAGTCCGCCGTAGCTTCAATAATGGCTTTGTTAAATTCAAATATTGGATTTGATGATTTTTCTTTTAAACAGGAAGGAATTTTATTCATGTCGGTATCCAAACCGATACATAGAAATGATTTTTTCCTTTTAATATTTTGAAAAAGTTCTTTTCGATTCATTTTGTCGGAATTTATCAATGTATTTTTTATAATTCTGCATCTTTCAATCTTTCTGCATTTTCTGCAATCATAAGTTGGTCAATCATTGTTTGAATTTCTCCATTCATAAATGCCGGTAGGTTGTAAATGGTGTAATTGATTCGATGATCCGTAACTCTTCCTTGCGGATAATTGTAAGTACGAATTTTGGCCGATCGATCGCCGGTAGACACCATTGTTTTACGTTTTGAACCAATTTCGTCAAGATATTTTTGATGTTCGATGGCATAAATGCGCGATCGAAGTTCAACCATAGCTTTTGCCTTGTTTTTGTGTTGCGATTTCTCATCCTGACATTGCACCGTGATTCCCGTAGGAATATGAATCAACCGAACGGCTGAATAGGTGGTATTTACAGATTGTCCACCTGGCCCCGAAGAACAATAAATATCCACGCGAATGTCAGATTCTTTTAAATCCACATCAAACTCTTCTGCTTCCGGGAATACGGCAACTGTTGCAGCCGAAGTATGGATGCGCCCCTGAGTTTCGGTTTGTGGAACTCTCTGAACGCGGTGAACTCCAGATTCGTATTTTAATGTTCCATAAACATTTTCACCTGATACAGTAAAAATTATCTCCTTATAACCTCCCGCAGTGCCTTCATTGAAATCTGTTACTTCTACTTTCCATCCTTTACTTTCACAAAATTTGGCATACATATGAAATAGATCGCCTGCAAAAATTGCGGCTTCGTCTCCGCCTGTTCCTCCTCTTATTTCAACAATGGCATTTTTTCTGTCTTCAGGGTCGGCAGGTATTAATAAAAATTTTAACTTGCTTTCCAATTCGGGAATTTTTTTTTCCAGTTCTTCAATTTCCGACTTTGCTAAATCACGCATTTCTGCATCATTTTCGGTTTCCACAATTTGTTTTGCTTCAGCCAAGTGAGACAATGCCAATTCATATTCGTTTTTCATGTCTAAAATTTCACCTAAATCGTGATATTCCTTGTTGAGTTTGGCAAAACGTTTTTGATCGCTAATAACGTTGGGATCAGTGATTAATGTTGAAATCTCGTCAAATTTATTTTGTAGTCCTTCCAGTTTTTCTATCAATTTTTTTTCAGGCATTGGTTAAAAGTTTTTTTGAAACCGATAATTTTTTATTTCTGGTAATTTTAAAATTGGTGATTGAAATTTTTTATGGTATATTTTTTATGGAAATTACGAATTTTCGTACAAAATTAATCATTGGGAATAAAATACAGAAATAACCCTCTTCTTTTAATTTGTTCTTTTTATGAACATGGAAGAAGATATCATTGTTAATTTTTCAATGTTGGTTTATGAGTCCAGTTTTATGCCGGCCAGCACAAAGTCCACGATACTGTCCTTGTTTTTTTCAAACTCACTACCGATGTTTTGTCTGATGTACGGAACTTCGAGCCCCTTCAAAGCGTACAAAATAATGATGGACGACAATTCGACATTCATGCGTTTAAATAGATGTTTTTCAATGCCTTCTGTCAGAATATCTTTAATAAGTTCAATTCTTGAATATCTATTTTACGTCGTGTACGTTCCACTTCGTAAATGTCGCGAAAAAAATCAGCTTTGAGAGAACCATTACGGGTTACAGTTTCTTTTATGGCATCTAAATGTTTGATAATATGTTTGGTGAGCTTTATATCTGGTTCGATTTTTTCTAATGAAACAGATTGAATTTGCTGAAAAATTTTAATTAATTCACTGTCTATTACTGCTTTATATATTTCATCCTTGTTTTTGAAATAAGTGTATAAAGTTCTTCTGCCTTTTCCCGAAGCTTCGGCAATATCATTCATGGTAACATTTTTTTTCCCTCTTTCGGCGAATAATTTCCGAGCAACTTCTATTAATAGTTTTTTTGTTCTGGATGTTTTTTCAGGCATAAAACTTAGTTTGAAACAAAAGTATTATTTCTCAGCTTCTTTCTTAAAATTAATTATCAAATAGTCTCTGCTTCAGGATGCGAAAATTGTCGGCGTAATGATCTAATTCCGTGAACACTCCATAAAATGATAACTGCCAGAATGAAACGAGGAATGATCATCCATAAAACAGGAACTCCTATAGCTGCAAAAAGTAAAGTATCCTCCAGCAATGAATGGTTTACTGCAACATGATAATTAAGTAAATCGGCATCATACGGACTTATTTCTTTGTTTTCAACTTCTTCTATCATTACTGCTGATCCATAAGTTAATCCTAAAATCTGCGCAACAAACCACAAAAAAGAGCTGTTTTTCGATAAACCCATAACTTTCATAAATGGAGCAAAAATTTTTGACAGCAAATCAAGTATGTTGAATTCTTTCAGTATATTTTGAAGGATCATTAATCCGGTAATAATCAGAGAAATCTTTAAAGTCAGCCAGCCGGAACTTTTCAACCATCCCAAAAGCATGCTTCCCAAGTCGGTATAGGTTACGCTCTGTTCCACAATTTTTTCGTGTCCCATATTCATTGGAAGAATTTTGTTCAGAATAAAAGCTGTAACAAAAGAAGAAATTATACGCAGTGAAAACATAATTAATGCAGAAGAACCTGTTTTTTTCTGAACGGCAGTTTCAACAATTAAATTATGAGAAATCAGGCACATAAGAGCTAAAATCGTTATTTCCCGTATTTCCAAGGGTAGCGTCGTAATGATAGCAATGGGAGCATACAATGCCATAAAAATACTGGTAATAAAAACTATGGCTGATTCACCGGGAAGCCCGACAAGTGAAAACAAAGGAGTAAGATAAACAGATAAAGCAGCAATAATTCCCCAATACTGAAGTAAACTAACACCCAGACTGATGGGCAAAATAATTTTTAGCAACCAGATAATAGTTTTAAATGCTTTTGGAAAAGCATTAATAATACTTGTATTTATTCGGCTAATGGTGCTGTTCATCGAAGTAAAGTAAATAATTGCGAAGTATGGAAGTTATAAAAACAAGAAAGGTTGTCTCACGACAACCCAATCTTTTTAATTAACCTTAAATCTAATACCATGAAAAACATGTGCAAATGTACATCGTTTTTTTATGTTATACAACATATTCAGAGAAAAAATCCTATATTTAACAACATTTAACCTTTTGACAGCTTGTTCTGTTTTTTCATCGATAATTTTTTATCATAAGTTATGAAATGGATATTTAGTTTTAATTAGTTAATTGATTATTATTGGGAAACAGTTTTGCTTTTTATCAATCACCATCCTGGTACGAAATTAATACCGAAAACTTTATTTTTGAATCCTCCATTTTGAAATGGAATAGCATAGTAAGGTTCTATTACCAAATAGCCAAACAAATTGATTCTCATAGAGATGCCCGTACTCCAAACTGGAATACGTTCGTTAAAATTGGATTGTTGCCATTTGAATTTTATCTGATCACCTTTGTTCCATGCCAATCCTCCATCCAAAAAGAGATTCAGATCGGTGAGAAAAATATTTGATTTAATAGGCGCCAGCACTTTCGGGCCACTGAAAGGAATACGAACTTCGGCATTGACAAGTGCCATGCGGGTTCCCACCAAGTTATTGACATTCAGCGAAGAATATCCTGCAACATTGTCGGCTCCTCCATAAACCGATATTTGTTCGTATCCTCTGATTAACCACGGGTACCCGATATACATTGGAGAAGCCAGTTCAATCTGCGAAGACTTTCCGTATAAACCGTTATGATAGAGTCTAAAAGCAAATCCTACAGGTTTAGTAAAATAATATTTTCTGTAATCAATTAAAGCATTGTATAAATTGATGTTTCCAAAATATCTTTCAATTTGGTATCTTGCCCTGTGTCCCTGCAAAGGTGAGGTCATACCAAAATAGGAATCATCTTCCACGTAAGCAATATTTGCTGTCTGAAAACTTATGCCATCGGGAGCAGGAAGTTTTTTACGATTTCCGCCCACATAGTAACCCACTGCATCATAATAATTATTATATCTATCGATGCGGTAGGAGTACCAAGATGCCGAAATTCCTCCTTCAAATCTACGTGTTTGCGAAAGCGGATAATAACTGAACAACGAAATGTTGTCTTCAAACATACGTATGTAATCCAGAACGAGATTATCGAAAATGTAATCGGTATTATTTATTTTCAGTGTATCAATTGTCCAAAACATGTTTCCACTTCTGTACGGAATATGAGATAACGATGCTCCCCATTTGATTTTTTTCCCTTGATTCAGGTAAGCTACCTGCCCGCCGAAATCATAAATTTCTCCATTCAGCGACAAGGAAGAATAAATTTGATGATTGCCAACCATATCGCTGAAAATCATATAAATACTTCCCGCCATATCGGTGGTGTTATAACTTGGCCCTGTGGAAATTCCAACCCCGACAGAGTTTGAAATGTAATCGAGTTGTAATTTGGGACGATAAGGCAAATTTTTAATCGAATCGACCGAAAGAGCAAGAACTGCCGGACGATTGTAAAGTGAAGAATCAACTATATTGACTGATAAATGGTGCAATAAAGGCAAAGTTGCTGCATCAAAATTAACCTGATTGCTGTTTACTTTTTCTTCTTTAAATTCGGCAGCCGAAGCTGTATAAATTTCATAATTACCATTGAAATAATAGGTATAGGCAATGAGGTCATTTTGTCTGTCGGTACTGATGGCAGGCGAAAATGTAGTTATCCCGCTGATTCCTGTCATGTATTGTGTCAAACGAAAAACTTGATCGGTGTTCAAGTCATATTTATAAAGATTTCTGAATCCATCTGCATCCGACAAAAAATATACATACCTGTTGTCGTTCGAGAAGCGGGGATTCAGGTTATCGGCTTTCGGGAAAACATCTAAGGTTTTTATTTCTCGAGTTTCCAAATCGAGTACGTTGATATGAAAGGCAAATTTTTTACTTCCCGTGCCACACAAGTATTCTGTGGAATAAACTATTTTTTTTCCATCTGAAGACCAAGAAGGATGAATATTGGAAAACAGATCGTGTGTCAGTTTTTCTGTTTTTCCCGTTTTTATGTCATAGAGATATAAATCTCCAATTCCATCAACCAGACCGGTAACGACAATATATTTACCATCAGGTGACCATTCAGGATTGGAGAACGAATTTAATCCCTTTATTTCCAAAAGTCTCATTTTGGCTTTACGTACATCTACGATGGCCAATTTCTGACGGCCTTTGCTATAAACAACGAAAGCATATTGTTTGCTGTCGGGCGACCATGTTCCTCCCGATTCTATGAAACTGAAATCGTCAATTTCCTGACTGCGATTAACACTGGATAATTTTTTTATTATCTTTCCACTTTGGGTATCGGCTAAATATAAATCAAGTGTAAAAACATTTTTTTCGGAAAAGAATGCGATGTATTTTCCATCCGGACTTAATGAGGGCGACACATTGGTAGAACCAGCATTTTTCTTAGAAATTATTTGTTTTCCGATTACCTGATAGGTTGTATCTTTCATTAATTTACCGTAATGATTTTCCATAGCCGTTCGCCACATTCCGGAAAGGGTTTTCTCGTTAAAGTGGAACAAACTGTCTATAGCTCCGTCCAGTCCGTATTGAGCAGTTTTTTCAAATAACGGCAAAATAATTGAATCACCCCATGTTTTACCTATGAATGCCCATAAGGCTTGTCCATATCGATATGGAAAGTATTCGGAAGTGTTGTTTAAATCGTTAATGGATGGAAATTTTTTATGAATCAAGGCATCTCTCATCCACATGGAAGTGTTCGCATCTACACTCCCAATGGAAAGATATTCTGCCATTCCTTCAACCATCCACAAAGGAAGATTATTCATATTGTAATGGTTTGCCGAATCAGGTTTTAGCAGTTTATGATATTGGAAAGCATGAACCAATTCGTGTCCCAATACATGATCGGTTTGATAAAGAGTGGGAGCAAAAGGAAGAATTACACGGTTTTTCAAACTTTCGGTTACACCGCCGGTTCCTTCGCTGATAATGCTACTGATAGCATTTGTTTGTTGAAAATCGGCATGATTGGCGTACAATATCAGTGGATTTTTTGTTTTGAAGGTATCTTTGAATATCAATTGATGCAAGTTGTACCATTCTTCTGCCCAACCGGCAAAATATTTCATCACTGTATCATTGGCAAGGTAGTGATGAATTTCAAAATGTGGGGTCTGCTTTATTTGATATTTAAAAGTCTGATAGGTTGGTTTATTTCTCCCAAAATATTGAGCTTTTCCGGCAGTGGGGACAATCATTAAGATTATCTGCAGAGCAATTATGGCTGTTTTTCCAATTAATTTTTTCATAATTCAACTTTTTACGGGTTTTCAATTCAATTGACTATGAAAAACAAACATTTAAAAAACTAATCTGAAATTATGTCGCTTTTATTTCAAATTAAAATAACTTTGAAAGTCCTACAGCAGAAAAACAAATTAAATGCCAGAAAAAAATTGCAAAGCAGTTGTAGAACATAAGATTATAAAAAATCAAAAAAATAGACTTATTTTCTTTTTAAGTATTTCTCATAAGTATCCAGTACGTTTTGAACATAGCGTACGGTCTCTTTTCCACGAAAGAAACCATTTTTTACTACCGGATCTCGGTAGTAATCGGGATCGTTCTTTTTTAACAGGTACATTTCAACGTGGTTAAACCAAATGTGAGGATTTTTACCGTATTTTTTTGCCAAAGCCATTGCATCTAAAATATGTGAAGGTCCGGAATTATAACTGGCCAGAATAAATTTTATTCGCTCATCCTTGTCTTTTATTTCCCTGAAAATCAGATTTAAACTCTTTATGTATTGTGTGGAAGCGTCCAAATTAGCTTCAGGATTAAACCATTTCTTTCTGTTTAATCCGAATGTGGCAGCAGTTTGAGGCATGAGTTGCATCAGCCCAACTGCACCAACTCTCGATATTTCCGCCGAATCGAACTTGGACTCATGAAAGGCCATTGCGGCCAGTAAACGCCAATCCCAGCCGATCGTTGGTGCATATTTTTTAAATAAATGATCGTAGGGAGAAATTGCACCTTTAGGGATTTTTATTTTGTGAATGACAAAGTAAGGACTTCTCCCCCAGTATAAATTGATGAGTCGATCCTCCGTTTGTTGGGTTTCAGCAAGTTGACCCCATGTTGTAAGTGCGTTGTATAAATTGGTGTTTTCTTTTTTTATCAACCAACCGTTGGGTTGTTCAAAGCTTATTGGTAAACGGCAATCGAGTCGCTTATAGTAAGATTTGTGTAACAAAGCTTTGTCGTAGTAGGCAATGGTATAATCAATTTTGTTGTTGGCAACCATTTCGATCAATTCGTCGTTGCTAACCGAATCGGGGGCAATTATTATTTTTATTCCTCCACCAATTTCTTTGTTTAACGCATTCAGTCTTTGATGAAAAAGAGTATTTTTTTTTACGTAAACTTCTTTTCCTATCAAATCTGTTACACTCGAAATAGCTCTTCTACCCATGTTTTGAACCAAAACCATATAAGTTTGAGATTGAGGAAAAACATACAGAAAATGTTTTTTTAATGCTTTGGTTACGGGAAGATTATATGCAGCAATATCTATTTTTCCTTCTTTCAGCAGTTGAAAAAGTTCGGACTCGGTAGAAGCCGGAATTACCTGTAGATTAACTTTGAGATAGTCGGCAAAATTCTTCACCATTTCGTAGTCGTAGCCCATCCATTCTTCTCTGAAAAGAAAATAGGACGTAGAGCCATACATGGTTCCTGCTTTCAAAGTATCGGACTGGATAATTTGTTGAATATCTCTTGAAGATTTTTCGGTTGAAAATGTTACCTTCTTCTCTTCTCGACAGGATGTTAAGAATATAATAATCAGGAGATGAATGATGAATATTATATTTCGCTGCATTATCGAAATGTTATTGATTTTCTATATTTTCAGGTGAAATCAATTGAAATCCATTTATGCGCAAAAAAACCTGCGCAGTAGCAATGACGTCTTTGGTGCAATACATTGCAATGCGTTCAATATCTTTTTCGTGGTAATAAACCTGGGCTACCTGGCTGCCATCAATGTCATCTTTTGGTGTGGGGATACCAAAAACAGCCGTCAATAATTTCAGAGGTGTATAATTCTTGTAATCGCCAAATTTCCAAAGTTCAAGGGTATCAAGAAAGTTGTTTTCCCAAGGCTTTTTGCCGGAAATCTGAAATACGGGAGGAAGTTCCAAACCATTGATAAGCATGCGTCTGCAAATATAAGGTATGTCAAATTCCTTGATATTGTGTCCACAAAGCATGTTGTCTTTTGATAAGCAGAATTTGGAAATCAGGTCGGAAAAATTTTTTAAAATGATTTTTTCATCATCTGATGCAAATGATTTGGTTCTGAAATACATAGTTTCTCCATGAAAATAAATAAAACCGACTGAAATACAGACAATTTTGCCAAATTCGGAATAAATTCCTGCACTGCTACTGAATGCTTCACTTGCCGAAATGTTTTCTTTGTATTTTTCGGGCATTCTGATTCGAAGTTTTTGAAATTTTTCTTCCCAAAGTTCTGCCATTTCGTCAGAGAGTTCAGAAAAACTGGAAGTCTGAGGCACAGTTTCAATATCCAAAAACATTATTTTTTGCAAATCGGCAGTGGTCATTTTGTTTCTTGTTTTTTCTTATTTCAAGTTGTTTTCGATATATTTGGTTAGAATATCAATGGCTATATGATTGTTTCCACCCTGAGGAATAATCAGATCAGCAAAACGTTTTGTGGGTTCAATAAAAAGCTCGTGCATGGGTTTTACGGTTCTTTCGTAACGTTCGATCACTTTGTTGACAGAACGACCGCGTTCCTCGATATCTCGATTGATGACACGAATCAGGCGATCATCGGGATCGGTATCCACAAAAACCTTCAAATCCATTAGCTCACGTAATTCAGGATTGCAAAGAACCAAAATTCCTTCCACAATGATTACTTCGCGTGGATAAATCGTTACAGTTTCAGCAGCTCGGGTGCAAGTGATATAGGAATAAATTGGCTGCTCAATGGATTTTCCTTCTTTGAGGTCTTGCAGGTGTTTTATCATCAGTTCAAATTCAATGGAATCAGGATGATCAAAATTGATTTCGAGTCGTTTTTCGAGAGGCAAAAAACTACTATCGCGGTAATATGAATCTTGTGGTAAAACTACAACTTCTCCTGCCGGTAATCTATCTATGATTTTACGTACGACAGTTGTTTTTCCCGAACCTGTTCCTCCGGCAATTCCTATGATCAACATATTGATATTGTTTTATTTTAGAGCACTAAAATAAGAATTTATATTCTTTTTTCCATTTTGTTTGTTTAATTTTTTTGGATTTGAAATTATATTTTTTTGTATTTAACTGATTGTCAATGCGGAAATGTGTATGAAAGTTTCAATATTTATTAGAGAGCCGAAGAAAATAATAGATTTTTTCCGGGAAAATCAATTTATTATCAGATATATTTCAAAGCTTTGATAATGTGATTTTTACTTAAGAAACTTCAAATTTCGAGGGAAAAACAGTAAAATTTAAAGTGAGAAAAAATCTTTTGAGTAAATTTGTTCTATAATTTAACAATGCAATGAATAAAAAAGTAATTTTACTCGGGGCTCTGCTGTTGTTTTTTTCTTTCACCGACGCTCAACTGTTGTGGAAAATATCGGGACATGGTCTGAAAAAACCTTCCTATCTTTTTGGTACGCATCATTTGGTTCCGTTGGCTTTTTTGGACAGCATTCCCGGTTTATACAAGGCTTTTAACGCCTCAGAAACTGTAGTTGGAGAGATGGCAGTCAATAATATTGATGCAACTTCAAAGATTCAGAAAGCTGCCATTATGCCCGCTCACTTAACCATAAAAGATTTGTTGGATGAAAAGCAGTACCAGTGTGTTGACTCTGCCTTGAAATCTGTTCTTCGATTTGGGTTGAACGAAATGTCCGTGTTGAATCCCACAATAATTTTAACTTTATACCAGGCTGAACTTTATAAAAAAATGATATCCTATACAGACGAAACAGCAGCTGATTCATATTTTCAGATAGTTGCAGAAGAAAAAGGGAAAAATATAATTGGTTTGGAAACTCTCGACAAACAGATGGAAATTTTATTTGGAAATGGATCATTAAAACGTCAAGCTGAAATCCTTGCTTCGTCAGTATTACAAACTGACAGCATGATGCAGGAAATAGTGTTGATGAATAGTTTATACAAAAAAGGTGATTTGCAGGGATTGTATTCGCTTTCGAAAAGAAAAAATTCGGCAGCGGATATGACTGACGATGAATATATCAAGCTGGTGGATGAGCGAAATTTTGAATGGCTCAAACAATTGCCGCAACTTATGAAAAATTCTTCCTGTTTTATTGCTGTTGGAGCGCTTCATTTGGCGGGTGAAAATGGGTTGGTAGAACAATTGAGAAAAATGGGTTACAAAGTGAAACCCGTAGAAAATTAGTTGGAAGATATTTGTCAGGAAATTTAGAAAATTTTACGGTAAACGTGGCAATAGGGAGTTCCATTGTTTTTGCGGTAATATTCCTGATGATAATCTTCTGCTTTCCAGAAAACGCCAGCCGGCTCTAATTGAGTGGAAGGTTTGTATCCTTTCTCCCGCAAAATTTTCAAGTATTTTTCTGCCATAACTTTTTGTTGTTCTGAGGTATAAAAAATTACTGATCGGTATTGGTCGCCTATATCCGGGCCTTGTCCGCCAATTTGTGTAAAATCATGCGTTTCGAAAAAGAGTTTCAATAATTCTTCGTAATTGGTCACGGAATTGTCAAAAATAACCTCTGTAGTTTCTACATGACCGGTTTTTCCGGTGCAAACTTCTTTGTAGCTCGGATATTCGGTATGACCTCCCATAAAACCCACTGTAGTTTCCTTAACTCCTTTGGCTTTCATAAAATGATATTCTGTTCCCCAAAAACAGCCGGAAGCAAAGTATGCTTTTTCTACCTTCTCCGTTTTGTCAGGAATAAATTTCAGTGAAATGGAATTGACGCAATGACGTGTATTTTTTTCTGTAAATCCTTCTCCCGTAAAAACATGACCCAAATGCGCTCCACAATTGCGGCATACAATTTCGGTGCGCATTCCGTCGGCATCTGGCAATCGAAGCACGGCGCCAGGGATTTCTTCGTCAAAACTCGGCCAGCCACAATGCGATTCAAATTTGCTTTCCGACTGAAACAACGGTGAATTGCAACGTTTACACAAGTATGTTCCTTTTTCTTTATTGTAAAGATATTCGCCACTATAAGGTTTCTCGGTAGCTTTATGCAAAATGACTGCTTCTTCCTCCGGAGTTAAAGAATTATATTTCATAAGTTGCTGGTTGAAATTGAAAAAATGAAATTGTTGAATAATCAAAACAGAAAAGAAAAGTTGTAACACATTCATTGTTGCTTTGTAAAATTGCTTTTCGGAAATTTTATAACAAAGCTTTTGATTTTTTGTTCACTTTTCAAAAAAATACGCTGAAACGATTTACCTTAATCGGTTGAGCGATTTGATCAAGGCATCATCTTTGGCTATTGCTCTTATGGCTAATGCAATAAGAATAATATTCACAAGCGGAAAAACAGAAAATATCTTCAAACTCCAGTCTGCATGTAAAGTATTGGCGGCAGGCAACAAATAAATAAACAGCAAGATATAATATCCTGCCAAAATGACAATATTAAAAATGGAAAGTCTAATTTGTAGAAGTCGTTTTTTGTAAAGGGCTATTGTGAGTAGTGTGATTATGGGTACCATTGCACTAATGACCGTCAAAGCCCATACAGAAGAAATTGCGGTTTTTTGCCCGTTTTCGATTAAGTTTATTCCTTTCCAGCTGATTTCGTAAAGTGTTGCTGTTTCTTTGCTGAAAAGTTGAGCTGCAGGCGAAAAAAAGGTAATGCTCGACAGTATCAGCACAATAACTAAATATAAAGTTTGAATGCGTTGCCACATATTTGTATGCTTTTTAGTGTTGTAAATTTTCCACGACAAAAATACAGATTCTTGTAAAAAAATCAATAACAAGTTCTGACGATGTTTGTTCGCATTTAATTCATTATCCTATCCTATTTTGTAACTGACAACTGTCAATCAGTATCTTTCCACCAAAAATTCAACCTGTTGTGGTGAAAATCGAATATTTTGTACATACGGAGCATGTCCGATAACAAACACCTCCAATTTGTTGGAAGGAGAATTTTTAATTTGTTGAAAATCAACTGCCAATTGTATGTCTTCAGGTTTGAAAGAATTAAATCGGCTTAAACCAATATTAAAGGTAACGTTTATTTGAGCAGGGAAAGTCCGTATCAGCAAATTTTCAGGCGCATTCAACACTTGAACGGGAAGTTGGGCTTTTTTTTCGGTAAACATTTCGACAGGGATAAAAACTCTAACTGATTCGGACGCATAACGCAATCCTTCAACGGGTTGCAGTCGGCAGATAGTTTTCACCGTGTCATTAAGATTAGGCAAAACAAGGGTTTCAGTTTTGATTGTTTTCAAATTGTTGAGCAAAAGTTTGGGCCCAAATACCGTCATTTTATTTGGCTGAATATGAATTTCATCGACAATCATGTGTTGTTGCGCCAATGAATATTTTATTTTACATTCTATGGGCAACACAGCGCTGCTCAACTTTTCATATTCAATAACAATCGAATCGGGTTTTGTTTCAAGAATCAGGGTTGTAGGTTGGAGATAACGCAACAGATTACTGCTAATCTGATCAGGCGTAATCATGATTCTTCCCTTTTCGTAAAAAGTTCTGGAAAGATTGATGGTTATGGGAGTTAAATTTTTTTGTCGATATTGTAGCAGGTTCATTCCTTCGTCTTTAATTTTAAGAGAAAGGATTTTCGGAGGTTGATTGGTAATTGCAATATTCTGAGGCACTCCTGTATAAAGAAGCGGAATATAAATAGTTCTTTCACGTTCTTTTCCCAGTGCATTTACAAACCACAAACCTGCAGAGAAGATAAAGAAAAGCAAAAAGATAAAAACATCTTTTGAAAATAAGAATGTTTTTATCTTTGTAAAGGAGTACTTGAGTATCTGTTTAAAGCTGTTGTCAGCCATAATACTCGTTTTTTATTTTGCCTGTGTTTGTATGTCTTCAGGGCTTAAGAACACAGAATTTTTATCGACTTTTACCCTTACGTTTTCAGCAATTTCGATAATCAGGGTAGTGTCTTTAACTTCTTTTATTCTTCCATAAATACCACCTGAAGTAATCACATGGTCGCCAGCTTTCATTGCTTCGCGCTGTTTTTTGATTTCTTTTTGGCGTTTTGACTGAGGACGAATCAAGAAAAAGTAAAATACCACAAAAATCAAAATCAGCATTAAAATACCTGTGTATCCTCCACCGGTTCCCGGAGTTGCCGGAGCTGCCTGTAATAAAATAGTTGCTAAACTCATAGATAGTTGTTTTGAATTGTTTTTTAAAGTTTCAAAATGTTTATAGGGTAAAGTGTTTCTTTTTTAAACACTTGCAAATATAAGCATTATTTTCTGTTTTCGTTAAGCATTATAACTTTTATTAATTTATTTTCTTTTTTTAATTGCCCAACGATATTATCGAGTACACCATTGATAAATGTTCCACTTTTTTCGGTACTGTAAATTTTGGCAATTTCGATAAATTCGTTTAACGTAACATTCACGGGAATAGCAGGAAATTCCATTAACTCGGCCAATGCAGCCTGCATAATAACAATATCCATAAATGCTATTCTGTCCAGTTCCCAATTTTTTGTGTTTTTGTCAATCAGTTCACGGTATTCTTCACAGTGGTTTATGGCGTTTTGCAGTAGTTTTCTGGCAAATTCTACGTCTTCTTCATCTTTAAACATCGGCAAAAGTTCCTGGTTGCTTCCTGTAGCAGCATTGAATCTTTTTATGGTTTTAATAATAAAACTAACCACTAGTTCAATGTCGTTGGTCCAGTAAATGTTTTGCTCTTCAATGGAATTGTCGAGTTCTTCACTTTGAAGTATGATTTTTTTGTAAATTTTTTTCCAGATATTTTTGTCGGCCTCGTAATCGGAAAGAGGAGATTCCATGTATTCGGCATAAAAATCGGAAGCTACAATATCGTCGTAAAGTTTTTTAACGATTTCGGGATAATTTGACCATGATAAACCGTGTTCCGAAATGTATTTGTTAAGTTGTTTGTTTGATGCCAGTTGTTTGATATAGCGATTTTCTACGAACCGCATGTTGGGATTCAAATCTTCTGGCGTAGGACGCAGTTTGTTCTTTCTGGCGTCGGTACGTAAATTGGCGTAATGCGTAATTTCTACAGCCAATTGAAGTAAATGGTAATAAAGGTCGTAAGTTTTTTCGATGCTGTGAAAAAGTTCTTTTTCGGCCGACGGTAAAGATTTACCATCGCTTTTGTAGAAGGAGTATAAAATTTGAATAATTTTAATCCGAATTAAAATACGATTGATCATAAAATTCAGTGGACGCTTATTTAATTTCTCTGCAAAGGTAAAGATTTTTTTTGTTTCTTCAATTATTTGTATCTGCTTATTCAAATATGCAGTTAGATTGCCGTTTGCAAAAGGGGAAAGAAATGTTTTATTAATGCTAATCAAAGAAAAAGAGTAATTTATTTGATTAATTAAAAAAAAATACGGAAATTTGGAGCAAATTAACTTTGTGGATTGTATTTATATTGAGTTGATATACAATTTTTTAATTTAAAAAGGAGAGGTTGAAAATTATGGAAGACGAAACGAGAAACAACGATTTAGAAAAGAAAAGCAATGAAATTGTTTATTCCAGAGCAATTAAGGCGGGTAAAAGAATTTATTATCTGGATGTGAAGAAAAATAAGAGTGACAATTTGTTCTTGGCTATTACCGAAAGCAAAAAGAAGGTTATGGGATCGGACGAAGATGCTCAAGTTTCTTACGAAAAGCATAAAATTTTTCTTTATCGTCAGGATTTTGAGAAATTTATAGAAGGATTGGAAGATGTTATTGGTTTTATCAAACGTCAACAGCCCGAAGAACCTTATGCAAACCAGTTTCATGAGTCCCACAAAAAACCGGAAGATCCGTCCGAATCGGAGGATAATATTTTCGACAAATTCAAATACTAATCTGACCAGATTTTTTAAATTTTTGTTTTTTGGTCAGAAGATTTGAATGAACCAAAATAAAAAAACTGCAGATAATTTTTTAGAAAGTTCATCTGCAGTTTTTTTGTGTGATAAGTTGAACTGACGGTTTTTTTAAGTGGTTTTTTTATTTGCTTTTTCCCTTTTTTGTTCCTGCTCAAACAGTTCTTTCCTTTTTTGAATATAGGTTTCCACCTGATCGGCTGACAAAAAAGTACGAAATTCCTTTAGCCTTTTTCCGTCAGCATCTTTTATAATTTTGATTTTTTTAAACTTGCTTATTCCATCCGATTTGATGGGCTCGACTTCGTTTGCAAATTGCAAGTTGATGGGATAAATTTTATTGAAAAAATCAGGATTAAGTTTTAAAGTGTTTATCATCCATTCCGTATGGGTTTTTGCTCTTACATCCGGCGGAAGTTCCATGAATTTTGGAATTTGAGCCAGCAATACAACGCTTGAGAAAATCACACCTATCAGGGTAAACACTATTTTTTTCATTTTCTAATATTTTGAAGTTGAACATTCAAAAGAAATTTGGAAATTTTCAACAAATTTTATTCCAATTTTTTGGTCAGGAATGTTTACCAACTATCTTTTCTGTTAAAATTTTACGCTTAAAATCAGAAATAAATTTTTTATTTATTGCATAAATTACTTTGAAAAACAGCTACTGCAACATTTTCTCCATCAATGGCAGATGAAGTTATTCCTCCTGCATAACCTGAGCCTTCACCGCAGGGGAAAAGTCCTTTTACCTGAGGATGTTGAAAAGTATCGTGTTCGCGTGGAATTCTGACTGGAGAAGATGACCGTGATTCAACGCCTACCGCTATGGCTTCGTTGGTAAGAAATCCATGCATTTTTTTGTCAAATTTTTTGAATCCTTCCTGCAACCGCCTGCTCAGGTCAGATGGTAACCAAAAGTGAAGTGGCGAAGAAATCAAACCCGGAAGATAGGAGGCGGCAGGCAAATCGGCAGAAAGTTTTCCCCTTACAAAATCGGACAATCTTTGTGCAGGCGCCGTGAGGCCCAAATTTCCATTGTTGGTGTAAGCCATATTTTCAACAAATTGCTGAAATTTTAACCCGGATAAAACACCAAATTGTTGAAAATTACTTGGAATATCTTCCGGTCTGATTTCTACTACAATGCCGGAATTTGCAAAAGGAGAATTTCGTTTCGACGGAGACATGCCATTAACAACAATTTCTTTTTCCCTGCTCATTGCGGGAACAATGTGGCCACCCGGACACATGCAAAATGAATAAACACCACGACCATCTATTTGCTCCACCAATTGATAGGTTGCAGGTGGTAGATATTCGCCACGATTTTTTCGATGATACTGAATACTGTCAATTAATTCCTGAGAATGTTCTACTCTCACGCCCATTGCAAAACCTTTATTTTCGAGTAAAATGTTTTGGTCGTAAAGCATTTGATAAACGTCGTGGGCAGAATGACCGGTAGCTAAAATTATGGCTTGGGATTCAAAAATGTTTCCATCGGATGTTTTGCATCCTTTCACTTTCCCGTCATCGATTATTATTTCGGTCATTTTTTGCCCGTAATGGATTTCGCCACCACAATCCCGAATGGTTTTGCAAATGTTTTCGACAATCACCGGCAACTTATCCGAACCAATATGGGGATGGGCTTCGTAAAGTATTTTTTCGTCGGCGCCATGAAAATGAAAAACTTCCAAAACATGTCGAACATTTCCTTTTTTCTTTGACCGTGTATAAAGTTTTCCATCTGAAAAAGTACCTGCTCCGCCTTCTCCGAAACAATAATTAGAGTTGGAATCAATTCCCTTGTTTCTGTTAAGTGTGGCAATATCTATTTTTCTTTGTCCAATTTCCTTTCCTCTTTCCAAAATGATGGGTTTCAATCCAAGTTCAATCAGTTTGAGCGACGCAAAAAGACCGGCAGGTCCCGAGCCGATTATCAATACCGAAGGTTTATTGCCGACGTAATGATAATTAAATACTGTATTATCTTTTTCCGGCTGAATTTCATCCCAGTAAACTTCTACTGTCAGGTTAATTTTTGGCTGGTACGATCGGGCGTCAACCGATTTATGCAAAATTCTGAGACTGGTAATTTGTAATGGAGAAATTTTTAAGATTTCAGTGATTTCTTTTTCTAAATTTTCCTTCTTTTCAGCTTTCTCGGGTGTTAAAGCAAGTTGTATTTCTTTGTGCATATTGATGTCATAAAGTAAAGTTATTTTACAAAGATAATCGATAAATTTAAAATTCAGTTAATTTTATGAGCTGAATCAATATGCGAAATGTCAAGCGCAAAGTTCAATTTTCTTAAATGAAAACAAAATAATATTAACAATGGGTTATTTTTGCTCAAAACAAGTAATTTTGTGCGAAGTATTGCTGAACAAATTTTGGATGAGCCGAGAAATAATTGTAACACGGATAATTTGTTTCAACTTTAAATTAAATTTTCGGAAAATTTTTCAAACAAATAAGGAGAATGCAGCAAATTGAACATACCGGAATAGTTCAGCATATCGAGGGAAATAAAGCTCAAATTCTTATTGTGCAGCAGTCGGCTTGTAGTGCTTGTCATGCCAAAAGTGCCTGCACGATGAGTGATCAACAGGAAAAAGTGGTTGAGGTTTTAGTTGACGACCATTCCATTCGCGAAGGAGATGAAGTTATAGTTTATGGAAGCAGTTCTATTGGCTTGCAGGCGGTGTTGATAGCTTTTGTTTTGCCTTTATTGCTTGTTTTTCTCTTACTATTTATTTTGACCTTTTTCATGAAAAATGAGGCTGTAGCAGGGCTGATAGCTCTTTCAGTTTTGATACCCTATTATTTGATACTTTCGTTGTTCAATAAAAAGTTAAAAAGCAAATTTGAATTTCATATCAAGAAAGAAATATCCTTATGAAAAGATAAGGCCGAATAAGGATTTTTTTATAAAAAGAATTGGAAATATCAGGAAAAACAAAAAATGAATTTAATATTAGTTTCAGTACTTTCGTTAGGGGGAATTGGCGCTGTGTCGGCCATTATTTTATATTTTATTTCCCAAAAATTTCAGGTTGAGGAAGATTCGAGAATTGAGGAAGTGGAAGCTGCATTGCCGGGAGCAAATTGCGGAGGTTGTGGTTTTCCTGGTTGTCGGGCTTTTGCGGCAGCATGTGTAAAGGCCGATTCTTTGGAAAACTTGGCTTGCCCTGTAGGAGGAATGCCAACAATGGAAAAGGTAGCCAATATTTTGGGAAAAACTGCCATGCCCGTCGATCCGCTTATTGCTGTCGTTCGATGTGGAGGAAGTTGTGAACACAGAGAACGAACCAATCGTTACGATGGGGTGAAATCCTGTGCCATTGTTCATAACCTTTATGGAGGAGAGACCGATTGTTCGTGGGGATGTTTGGGTTATGGCGATTGTGAAAATTCCTGCACTTTCGATGCCATTCATATCAATCCGATAACACTTTTGCCCGAAGTAGATGAAGAAAAATGTACTGCTTGTGGAGCTTGTGTCAAGGCTTGTCCAAAAAATATCATTCAACTGCGAAAAAAAGGACATAAATCACGCAGAATTTACGTAAACTGTGTAAATCAGGATAAAGGGGCAGTAAACAAAAAAGTTTGCGATGTTGCTTGCATCGGTTGTTCCAAGTGTTTCAACGTATGTGCTTACGATGCTATCAGCATACATAACAATCTGGCTTATATCGACGATAAAAAATGTACTTTGTGTCGCAAATGTGTGGAAGTATGTCCAACAAATTCCATTTTGGAGTTAAATTTTCCTCCCCGTAAGCCAAAAGTTGAAGAAACTTCCAATGTAGTATTGAATGGCTAATGTGTTTTTATTAAAAAGTTAACTGAGTGTATAATTTATCAATATTTTCATGAAAACTTTTAAAATGGGCGGCATACATCCTGAAGAATGTAAATTCTCGGCCGGAAAAAAGACCGAAGTAATTTCATTGCCCAAGCAGGTAGTCATTCCGTTACGTCATTATTCAGGGAAACCAAGTATTCCTGAAGTGGCCAAAGGCGATATGGTGAAAGTGGGTCAGCTGATTGGCCGCGCAGATGGTTTCGTTTCTGCAAATGTGCATTCTTCTGTTTCTGGAAAAGTTGTGAAAATAGATAATGCGCTGGATGCTTTCGGATATAAGAATCCCGCTGTTTTTATCGACGTGATTGGCGATGATTGGCTCGAAACTATTGATTTGACTCCAAAAGTTAAAAGAACCTGCGATTTGGAATCTTCAGAGATAATAAAAAAAATTGCCGAATCGGGAATCGTCGGTTTAGGTGGTGCCACTTTCCCAACTCATGTTAAGTTGTCGGTACCTGCTGGTAAAAAAGCAGAAGTATTAATAATTAATGGTGCTGAATGTGAACCGTATCTTACTTGCGATCATCAGTTGATGCTCGAAAAGGGTGAGGAAATAATTATTGGAATTACTATTTTGATGAAAGCCATTCAGGTAAAAAGGGCTTTAGTAGGAATAGAAGCAAATAAACCGGATGCTATTCTCAATATTGAAAAATGGGCAAAAACGGTTGAAGGGGTTGAAGTGATTCCATTAAAGGTAAAATATCCACAAGGCAGCGAGAAACAGTTGATTCAGGCATTGACAGGCAGAGAAGTTCCAAGTGGAGGATTGCCGATTGATGTTGGAGCAATTGTACAAAATGTTGCCACAACCTTTGCCGTTTATGAAGCAGTTCAAAAGAACAAGCCACTTATAGAAAGAGTTATTACCGTAACCGGAAAATCTGTTCCTGAGCCTGGAAATTATTGGGTGCGTGTGGGAACTCCTCTTTCACATGTGGTAGAAAAAACAGGAGGAATACCTGAAGATACTGGAAAAATTGTTGCCGGAGGGCCAATGATGGGACGGGCTCTTCCAAATTTGGAAATTTCTGTGGCAAAAGGAACGGCTGCTGTTTTGTTTATTCCTTCTTCCGAATCGGGAAGGGGAAAAGTGCAAAACTGCATCCGTTGTGCGAAGTGTGTATTCCATTGTCCTATGGGACTTGAACCTTATTTGTTGATGAACAGGAGTGAAAAAAACTTGTTGGATGAACTTGAACAAAATAGAGTGATGGATTGCATTGAATGCGGTTCGTGCAGTTATGTGTGCCCTTCCAACCGGCCATTGGTCGATTATATCCGTTATGGAAAATTAAAGGTTGGCGAATTGATTAGGAGTCGAAAAGTTCAACAATTGTAAGAAAAATATTAAATTTTTATGAATAAATTAGTTGTATCGCCTTCTCCGCATGTGCATAGTGGAAATTCCATCCAAAAAGAAATGAAAAGTGTTTTAATCGCTCTCATTCCAGCTTATTTGGTGGCATTGTACTATTTTGGAGTAGGAGCATTGATAGTGAGTGTGACGTCTGTTTTGTCCTGCGTACTTTTTGAATATCTGATTCAGAAGTTCATCTTGAAGGGCGAAAAGACCATTACAGACTGCTCAGCTATTGTAACCGGTTTGTTGCTTGCTTTTAATTTACCGTCCAATCTTCCAATATGGATTGTAATCATAGGGGCTTTGGTGGCAATTGGAGTCGGGAAAATGAGTTTTGGCGGGCTGGGTAATAATCCTTTTAATCCGGCATTGGTTGGTCGCGTTTTTTTGTTGATTTCCTTTCCCGTTCAAATGACTTCATGGCCTCGTCCCATTCCTTTCAATCCTGCCTATATGGATGCCGAAACTTCTGCTACGGCACTAACTGCATTGAAAGAGCATTTGGAAAATATTCCTTCTGCATTGGATATGTTTATCGGAAACATGGGCGGCTCTATGGGTGAGGTTTCAACTTTGGCTTTGTTGCTGGGGTTTGCTTATTTACTTTATCGTCGTACAATTTCTTGGCATATTCCAATCACTATTTTGTTCACGGTTTTTGTTATGACAGGTATTTTTTATTTGGTTGATCCCCAGACTTACGCTTCACCTCTGGTTCATTTAATGACGGGAGGCCTAATGCTTGGAGCCATTTTTATGGCAACCGATTTTGTAACTTCACCCATGACAAAACGCGGAATGTTTGTTTATGGCATTGGCATTGGTGTTATTACGGTTGTAATAAGATTGTTCGGTTCGTATCCCGAAGGCGTATCGTTCGCCATACTTATTATGAATGCCTTTACCCCGCTCATCAATACTTATATTAAACCAAAACGATTTGGGGAGGTTCGCAAAAAATGAAAAAACTCACCTCTTCTTTTAAAAATATGCTGATCTCGCTGTTGTCGATTTCAGTTTTTTCCGCCCTCACTTTAGGGTCGGTTTATACGTTGACAAAAGAACCGATAGAAAAATCAAAAAATGCCAAGCAGGAAAATGCCATTAAGGAAGTTTTGCCTAAGTTTGACCATTTGGGTGCTACAGAAAAAATTCCTGTCAGTGCGGGCGATACGTTGAATGTCTATAAGGCTTACGATAAAAACAACGTTTTTGTCGGCGCGGCAGTTGAGACCAATTCAAAAAAAGGTTTTGCCGGAGATATTAAACTGATGGTGGGTTTTGACCGAAACGGAAATATCATCAATTATTCGGTTCTGGAACAAAAAGAAACACCCGGATTGGGAAGTAAAATGACAGATTGGTTTAAAACACCCAGCGGGAAGCGGGATATTCGTGGAAAAAATCCGGCCATTAACAATCTTTCTGTCAGTAAGGATGGTGGAGAAATTGATGCAATCACCGCAGCCACCATCAGTTCGAGAGCTTTCCTTGAGGCAGTAAACAAAGCTTATCGGGCTTATGCCGGCAATTCCAATGCTCCTACGGCTCAGGATGCCTATTCCGGTGCGTCTCAGATAAGTAAAACGGAGCAGAAATAATAGATAAATTTCTTATTTTACTATTGAAAACCAAAATGGATAAACCATGAGCAACGCTAAATTTAAAATCATTCTGAATGGTTTGATCAATGAAAATCCGACTTTTGTTTTAATTCTCGGCATGTGTCCGACACTTGCCACTACTTCTTCAGCTATCAACGGTTTCAGTATGGGATTGGCAACTTCTTTTGTGTTGATTGGGTCGAATGTGGCAATTTCGTTGCTGAAAAATTTGATCCCCGATAAGGTGCGCATTCCCGCTTATGTTGTTGTCATAGCAACTTTTGTGAGCGTAGTAGAAATGTTTATGCAGGCTTATGTTCCGTCACTTTATGCAAGTTTGGGAATATTTATTCCTTTAATTGTTGTCAATTGCATAGTATTGGGGAGGGCAGAAGCTTTTGCTTCAAAAAATTCCGTTTTTGATTCAGCTCTCGATGGAATTGGCATTGGATTGGGCTTTACTTTTGCATTGACTTTGCTTGGTATGGTTAGAGAATTTCTGGGAACAGGTAAAATTTTTAGTATGAGTGTTTTTCCTGACAAATACGGTATGCTGATTTTCATTCTGGCACCCGGTGCTTTTATCGCTCTGGCATATCTGATTGCAATCATGAACAAACTTCGAAAAGCATAAAGTGATAATTAGAAAAACTTTTTTAAAGTTGAACCCTATAAATTATTGATAAATGACCTATATTCTTATTTTTATCAGTGCAGTTTTTGTGAACAACATTGTATTGTCGCAATTTTTGGGCATTTGTCCCTTTTTAGGAGTATCCAAAAAAATAAATACGGCTTTAGGCATGAGTGGCGCGGTAGTTTTTGTGATGACCATTTCTACAATTTTTACTTATGTCATTCAAAAGTCGATTCTCGAACCTTATCATATAGCTTTTTTGCAGACTATTACTTATATTCTGGTCATTGCAGCACTGGTTCAATTGGTGGAAATTATTCTGAAAAAAATCTCTCCGGCACTTTATCAAGCGCTGGGAGTTTTTCTTCCACTGATAACTACAAATTGTACAATTCTTGGCGTCGCTATTATGGTGATTCAGAAAAATTTTAATTTGTTGGAAAGTGTAGTTTTCGCTATTTCTACCGCTCTTGGCTTTGGTTTGGCTTTAATTTTGTTTTCAGGAATCAGGGAGCAGTTGAGTATGGTAAAATTACCCAAAGGAATGGAAGGTACTCCTATAGCTTTGCTTACTGCGGGTTTATTGGCTTTGGCATTTATGGGTTTTGCCGGAATAGTAAAATAATCGATTACTGTTTCTTTTGATCCAATTATTCCGCTGAGGATAGCAATATTGTTCAAAAATTGTATTTTTGATGCGTCGTTCTCTTGCAAGTAGAGAAATTTGAATTAATTTTGTACTTTGAATTGCGGCAGTAGCTCAGTTGGTAGAGCTTTAGCTTCCCAAGCTAAAGGTCGCGGGTTCGAGTCCCGTTTGCCGCTCCATCACAGGAGGCTATTCTTTTCAAACGAAGTAGTCTCTTTTTTTATTAAAGCGCCATTTCCTTTTTTCTTTTCAACAGAATATATACAATTGGTAAAATTCCGATGGTGTTGAAAATCAACAGGCAGACAAACCAAGCCAAATGGTTGTTTCGGGCAGCTTTCCATAAAGCTATGGCTTTCCACACCAATTCCCAAAGCATCAGCAATAAAATCAGCCATTGATATTGTTGAACGGCTTCTCCAAAAAAATTATTTGTTAAGAACATGATGATTGTACTTTAAGGTTGAATATTTTGAGTGAAATTTGCACTTTAGAAAAATTGGAATTATTGATAGACAAAAATACATATAATATTCGGCAAAATGTTGTAATTTTTAATTTATTATTTTGATTTTGAGGATGATTCTAAGTTGCTAATTCTTTATGATTTCGATTGGCATTGCTTCAATTTTTCCCACTTTTGTCTCAATTTCTATCTGGTAAGGAATTTTCTCGTTTTGTGCTATGTAAAATTTCAAAGACGAAGAGTTTTTCAATAATTTGCCCTTTTTCATTTCGGGTGCAATGACATAACAAAGACTGCTTCCTATGTCTGTTTGGATAATTTCGTTATTTACATATTTAACTTTCATTTTCTGAATATCATGTCCGTTGATGGTGGGCAATATCAAACTGTATCCTTCTTTGAGGGTGTCCATGTCATAAACATTTACCATATAAAAAAAGGCAGATAATATATCAATCAGCTGCGGCGGTACTTTCATTCCTCCTGTCCGTTCACTGAAAATAGAATCATTTTGATGATAAAAAAATACCTTGTTGTAATACCGGTAAGACTTTTCTTTTGCATTTCTCACCGCTAAATAAGGCAGATGAGTACGCGCATCGACGATACTTTCATAGGTGTCGTGCACCTTGAAAATTCTATCCGTTAATCCCGTTGTGTTGCCTTCTAATCGGTAATAAATACATTTTTTTCCTCCATATACTGTATCCCTCTTTTCCACCATTGCTTTCCCGCCATTGACAAACCCGTATTTTATATTGTAAATGATTTTCATATTATTTCCTGCAAGCAAAGGAGAGAAGAATGATTGAAAAAGCAAACCAAAAGCAATTACTTTAAATCTATATATATTTCTCATAAAGAATAACTTAACATTTAATTTTTTAATAGTGAAATAGAATATGCCTTAGCAGAAATTTTAAAACGACTTCTTCAAAAGATTCTTTTGCTTCTTCTTTCTTTTTCAATTTTATAGTTTTCAAACCTTCGAATTCGGAACAAACAAGATATAAAAATTAGTTTCATTAAATACAGAAGTTTCATTTTGAAAGATATTTAAGTTAAAATAAAACAATGTGATATTAATTTTTTTATTTTATAAACATTTTGAAACTAATAAAATATTTTTTCAAATAAAATGTATTTTATTTTGAACTTAATTTATCATTATGATTAATTTTGTCATGAAAATAAAACATTTTGATTATAATATATTTGAAAAACAAACATTATGTATAAATAATTTCTAAATAGAGGAAAAATGAAAAATTCTACAACTAAAATTTGAAAATTATGAAAGCGAAAAAGTTTTTGATTATTTGTTTTCTTGCAATTTCTATTCCAAATTTAACGAAATCTCAAAACTTTACAGTTTCGACAGATATCGTTAGTTCGTACGTTTGGCGTGGAGTTAAATATGCTGATGCTTCCATTCAGCCAACTCTCACTTTCAGCCATCAAAATTTTTCTATTGGTTCATGGGGCTCGGCCGGTATTGATGGTTTCATGGAAATGGATTTATACGCAAAGTATGCTTTTAACTTCGGATTGAGCCTCGGAGTAACCGACTATTATTATCCCGGATCAGATGTTTTCGATCACAGTACGGAGACTGGTTCGCACGGATACGAAATCAACCTTGGCTACGGCATTAAAGGTCTTTCTTTATCAGCCAATTACATTCTTAACGAAGCAGGAGCTGCCGGAACCGTAGGAGGCGATAAATATTTTGAAATTGGTTATGCGTTTAATAAATTCAGCATCTTTGCCGGCGCAGGAGATGGCTGGCACACAGCCGATGGAAGTTTTCAGGTAGTCAATGTCGGATTGAGCGTTACTAAAGATATACAAATCACCGATTCATTTAAACTTCCACTGAAAGGTTCAGCAATCTTAAATCCGGCAACGGAACAATATTATCTGACAGTTGGCATAACATTATAAAAGCACAAAATTCAATAATTTATTAAAATCATACGATTATGAAGAAAATTGAAGCAGTTATCAGAAAATCCAAATTTGAAGATGTAAAAATGGCCCTTTATGAAGCCGGTATCGAATGGTTTTCATATTGGGACATTACAGGACTTGGAAAATCCAAAGAAGACCAGGTAGTGAGAGGACAAATTTTTCAGTCAAGTTATATTCAGCGACGCATGTTGTCAATAGTGGTACGTGATATCAATCTTGAGAAAACGGTGAATGCCATTTTAGATTCGGCATGGACAGGTGATCCCGGAGATGGAAAAATTTTCGTTTCCGATATAGAGCAAACTTACCGTATTCGTACCCGTGAATCGGGACCTGAAGCTTTATATAATAAAGAATCCAATGGAATATAAGATTTGATTTTTAAAAGATTTGTTTTTAAGGTATAAATTTTTAATGGTATAAAATATGAAAAAATATATTGTTTCCTTGTTGGGATTGTTGGTAATGGGCAGTATTAAACTGTCGGCCGCAACAGTATTTCCCGAACCAAAAATAGATGCCGGAGATACGGCGTGGATGATCACTGCAACAGCGCTTGTTTTATTTATGAGCATACCGGCACTTGCTCTTTTTTATGGTGGATTGGTACGCAGAAAGAATGTACTCAATATTTTCATGCAATGTATGATTATTGTGGCTGTTATCAGTATCGAGTGGGTTGTTTGCGGGTATAGCATGTCTTTTGGAAGTTCCGAAGGAATTCTTGCTCCATTTATTGGTGGATTGGACTGGGCCTTCTTAAGAAATATCAGCATTAGTGATTTAAGTCCCTATTTTATTTCTCATTCACAAATTGCACCAGATGGAAGTTCGGTTGGAACTATACCTCATTTGGTTTTTGTAATGTTTCAATGCATGTTTGCGGTAATTACACCCGCACTTATCATAGGTGCATTTGCTGAACGTATCAATTTCAAAGGGTTTGTACTGTTCACCGTCTTGTGGTCGCTATTCGTTTACAATCCTGTGGCTCATTGGGTTTGGTCTTCTGATGGTTGGCTGTATAAACTGGGAGCTCTCGATTTTGCAGGCGGAACAGTGGTACATATCAATGCAGGTATTGCAGCCATAGTTACGGCAATCATGTTAGGAAAGCGGCGTGATTACAAGGGACATGCCTTGCCTCCTCACAACATAACTTACGTTGTAATGGGTGCGGCTATGCTGTGGATAGGTTGGTTCGGATTTAATGCCGGAAGTGGGTTGGCTGCCGATGGTTTAGCTGCAAATGCCTTTATGGTTACCCATATTGCAGCCGCTGCGGCAGCTTTGACGTGGGCAATTCTCGACTGGTTCAATGATGGCAAGCCAACAATTGTAGGAACAAGTACGGGCGCAGTTGCAGGGTTGGTAGCCATAACGCCGGCAGCCGGATTCGTAAATGTGGGCGGAGCGCTTATAATTGGCATATTGGTTTCTTTGATTTGTTTTGCTATGGTGGCATTCGTAAAGCCTAAAATGGGTTACGATGATTCACTGGATGCTTTTGGTGTACATGGAATTGGGGGTATCACGGGGTCAATACTGACGGGACTGTTGGCAACTCCAGCAATTCAATCTGCTTATAGTGGCGCATTATTGGGAAATTGGCATCAACTACTGGTGCAGTTGATTGCAGTTGTTGCTGTTATTTTATATTCAGCAGTAGTTACGGTTGTGTTGTTTAAAGTTTCGGATAAAATTTTGGGAGTTCGGGTAACAGATAAATTGGAAGCTATTGGCTTGGATGAAACTCAACATGGTGAAACTGCCTACACATCGTTCGATTAATTTTTCGAAAAATTTTCACAAACTGAATATTAGCGTGTGTTCAGATTTTAAGGGAATTTCAGATTTATGATAAACGCGGTTAAAACCGTGTGTTTTTTAATTTTATAGTTTTGGCAGACAGGTTACTTCGTGATGAAATAGCCTGTCTTTTTAAACATTCTGATAAAGATGAAAGAAAGTCAATTTTCGGAAAACGTTTCATTAAGAAAGAAAGTTTCAGATTTAAGTAATAAAATGTCAGAACAAAGATTCGTTTCAAGAAATTATTTCTGAAATAAAACACCTTATAAGAAATTATTGTTCATATCTTCTATCATTCAATAAATAAGCAACATGTATCAAAGAATTAAAGAAAAATAAGAAAAGTTTTATCTATCTTTGTTCAAATTTTGCAGTATTTTATCAAATTCAATTTATTCCCAAAAAAATATACTTAAACTTCTAATCTTTAATATTACCATTATTTTTTCTTACAATCTTGTTTAAAAATTTCAATAATTATTTCAGATTGTAATTTATAGAAATTTTTTTCAAAAAAAGCATGAACTTATTATATTGAAATTATCATTTTATTTAATTTTGCATAGAATTAATGCCAATACGTAAGTAATAAGAAAATTTTTAAGATAAAAATTATAGAAAAAATTCAAAATAAAAAATTTATGTCATCATTAAGATTTAAAGCAGTAGAGGAAGCTTTCAAGAAAAAAGCAGCTGCAGTGGAAGTGCCTTCTGAATTAACCTCCGAGTATTTTGGAAAGTATGTTTTTACGCGATCCACCATGGCCAGATTTCTTTCGGAGCAGACCATAAAGGAAATCGATGAAGCCATTGAAAAAGGAACCACGCTTGATCGCAGCATTGCTGACAAAGTGGCTGAAGGAATGAAAAAATGGGCAATGGAACTTGGAGCAACCCATTATACGCACTGGTTTCAGCCTTTGACCGATAAGACGGCAGAAAAGCATGATTCTTTTATTGATTATCTGGATGATAAACCCGGCGAAAACGTAATAGAAAAGTTTTCGGGTAAGTTGCTGGCACAGCAGGAACCTGACGCTTCCTCTTTTCCGAGTGGAGGAATCAGAAGCACGTTTGAAGCACGTGGTTATACGGCTTGGGATCCTTCATCGCCTGCATTTATTGTTGATGATACATTGTGTATTCCTACCATTTTTATTTCATATACCGGAGAATCGCTCGATTATAAAGCTCCTTTGTTGAAATCGCTCAATTCGGTGGATAAAGCTGCTACGGCGGTTTGTCAGTTGTTTGATCCAAAGGTGAAAAAAGTTTTTTCGTATTTGGGTTGGGAACAGGAGTATTTCCTGGTAGATGAAAGTCTGTATGTTACTCGTCCCGATTTATTGTTGACTGGAAGAACCTTGCTGGGGCATGAGTCGGCAAAAAATCAGCAGTTGGAAGACCATTATTTTGGTTCGATACCTACTCGTGTAGTAGCTTATATGAAAGATTTGGAATTTGAAGCTTACAAATATGGTATTCCTTTGAAAACCAGACACAACGAAGTAGCACCCAATCAGTTTGAGTTGGCACCCATTTACGGAGAATGCAACCTGGCAGTGGATCAGAATTTATTGATTATGTCCATTATGAAAAAAGTAGCTCGTCGTCATGGTTTCCGTTTGCTGCTTCACGAAAAGCCTTTTGCAGGAATTAATGGTTCGGGAAAACATAACAATTGGTCGTTGGGTACCGATACGGGAGTTGGTTTACTCACACCCGGTAAAACACCGGAAGAAAATCTACAATTCATAACTTTTGTAGTAAATATTTTGATGGCCGTTTACAAGCACAATGCGCTGTTGAAGGCTTCTATTATGTCGGCTCAAAATGCTCATCGTTTGGGTGCTAATGAAGCTCCTCCGGCCATTATTTCGGTTTTCCTTGGTACACAGGTGAGCAGTGTACTCGATAAACTTGAAAATAGCAATAGTGATGAAGCCATTGCGGTGGACAGCAAGAAAAAACTTCGTCTGGGGATAGCCCATATTCCTGAAGTATTGCTTGACAATACGGACAGAAACAGAACTTCGCCTTTTGCATTTACCGGCAATCGATTTGAATTCAGAGCAGTGGGTTCGTCTGCCAACTGTTCTTCGGCCATGACAGCATTAAATACTGCTGTAGCAGCTCAGTTGATAGAATTTAAAGCTGAAGTGGACGAAAAAATTGCTTCCGGAACAAGTAAGCAGACTGCAATTTTTGAAGTATTGAAAAAATACATAAAAATATCGAAACCTATTCGTTTTGATGGCAACAACTACAGCGACGAATGGAAAGAAGAGGCAAAATTTCGTGGGCTGGATTGCGAAACGAGTGTTCCAAAAATTTTGAAGGCATACACCAACGAGGAGAGTATCAAAATTTTTACTTCTACTAATGTAATGTCCGAAAAGGAACTTCATGCACGGAATGAGGTTAAATGGGATATGTACACAAAGAAAATTCAGATAGAATCCCGTGTGTTGGGCGACTTGGCAATCAATCACATAATTCCGATTGCTACACGTTATCAATCTATTTTGCTGGATAATGTCAATAAAATGAAAACGGTATTTTCAAAAGAAGAAGCCGAGAAAATGTGCCAGCTCGATTTGCAATTGATAAAGGAAATTGCTGAAAGAGTGAACACCATCAAGTCAGATGTTGACAATATGATTGAAGCCAGAAAAAGGGCTAATGTAATTGAATGTGAGGAAGAAAAGGCAAATACGTATCACGATGCCGTCTTACCATTTTTTGACAAGATCCGCTATCAGGTAGACAAACTTGAAATGATTATTGATGACGAAATGTGGCCTTTGCCTAAATACAGAGAATTGCTTTTCATTCGTTAAGTTTTCCCTAAAAAATCCTTTTTCATTAAATTTTTTATTTTCTTTCACTCATTGATTAGTCATTTTTTCAAAAATTGTCAACTGTTGTCTTGCAGTTGACAATTTTTGAACCCATCTCTATAAAATTAAAAATTGATTATGAATCCTTTAAATTTAGATGAATACGACCAGCAATCTTTGTATTCTTTTCAGAATGAGCATGATTCCTGCGGTGTCGGTTTAGTTGTAAATATTTCGGGAGAAAAATCTCACGAAATTATTGAAAATGGTTTGCAGGTGCTTGAAAACATGGTACATAGAGGAGCAGAAAGCGCCGACAACAAAACCGGAGACGGAGCAGGCATGCTGGTACAAATACCTCACGAATTTATCCTGCTACAAGGTATTCCTGTTCCCGCTATCGGGAAATATGGCACAGGTCTGGTGTTTTTGCCGCGTGAGAAAAAAGAAGCGGAACTTTGTTTACGTATTATTAAGGAAAATGTTGAAGAGGAGAATCTTCATTTGCTGGCAGTTCGCGATGTTCCCGTTAACAGTGATATTTTGGGTGAAATTTCTGCATCCAACGAACCTCAGATAAAACAAATATTTGTTACCGGAACTCTTCGTCAGGAAGAGTTGGAAAGAAAACTCTATCAGGTAAGAAAAAAAATTGAAAATTCAATTACAAAATCCAATCTTACCAACAGAAGAAGTTTTTATATGGTGAGCCTTTCAACCAAAGTGTTGATTTATAAAGGAATGCTTACTTCATTACAATTGCGCGACTATTACATCGATTTAACCAATCCTAATTTTACAAGTGCCATTGCTTTAGTTCATTCTCGCTTCAGTACCAATACTTTTCCAACATGGGATTTGGCACAACCTTTCAGAATGTTGGCACATAACGGTGAAATTAATACAGTGAGAGGTAATCGTTTGTGGATGGAAGCGCGTGAAAGTGTGTTGAAATCTGAATTGCTAGGCGATTTGAAACCTTTGTTTCCCATTGTGCAGCCAGCAATGAGCGATAGCGCTTCATTGGATAATGTTTTTGAGTTTTTGGTTATGGCAGGCAAAAGTTTACCTCACGCATTGGCCATGTTGGTGCCTGAAAGTTGGAATCAAAAAAATCCTATTTCTGAAGAATTGAGAGGTTTTTATGAATATCACAGCATGTTTATGGAACCATGGGATGGCCCGGCAACGTTACTTTTCAGCGACGGACGCTATGCTGGCGGTATGCTTGACCGAAACGGTTTGCGACCAGCCCGCTATTTAATTACCAATGATGGTATGATGATTATTGCTTCCGAAACCGGTACCATTGAGTTTGAACCGGAAAATATTAAAGAAAAGGGACGGCTCAAGCCAGGTAAAATTCTGATGGTGGATACCGAAGAAGGACGAATTTACTATGATGAAGAATTAAAAGAACAAATAGCCAATGCTTTTCCTTATATCGATTGGTTGGATAGAAACCGAATCAATCTTGATGAAATTTCTTCGGGAAGAAGTGTAAAGCCTGAAATAAAGAATTATCAGAGTTTGCTTACGGCTTTCGGTTATTCAAAAGAAGATGTCGAATTGCTTATGCTCCCGATGGCTACTGAAGGAAAAGAGCCTACTTCATCGATGGGAAATGACACTCCTTTAGCAGTTTTCTCCGAAAAACCTCAACGCTTATTCAATTATTTCCGTCAGCAATTCGCTCAAGTTACTAACCCGCCGATAGATTCGATTCGTGAAGAGTTGGTCATGTCGTTAACCGGTTATGTTGGTTCGATTCATAAAAATTTGCTCGAACCTGTTTCGGAGCTTTGCAAAATGGTAAAGCTGAAAAGTCCGGTTTTGACTAATACTCAATTCGATATTTTACTGAATTTACGCTACAAAGGGTTTTCTACAGCAGTTTTACCTATGCTTTTCAATCCAAAGGAAGGATCGAATGGTTTGATGAAGGCAGTTGATGAGCTTTGTCTTTCCGTAGAAAAAGCGGTAGATGAAGGGAAAAATTATATTGTTTTGAGCGACAGAGGAGTAGATGAGGAACATGCTCCAATCCCTTCATTGCTGGCAGTTTCTGCAGTTCATCATTATCTTGTGGACAAGCGGAAGCGGATGCAAACCGATATAATTGTTGAGAGCGGAGAACCGCGTGAAATAATGCACTTTGCTTTGCTGTTTGGTTTTGGTGCCAATGCAATTAATCCTTACATGGCTTTTGCCGTTATCAACGAACGCATTAAGTCGAACGATATCAAACTCGATTTCCATACTGCCGAATCAAATTATGTAAAAGCTGTGAACAAGGGGCTTTTGAAAATTCTTTCGAAAATGGGAATTTCCACATTACGAAGTTATCGCGGAGCCCAAATTTTTGAAGCGGTGGGTATTTCGACTTCTGTGCTGAATAAATATTTTAAGGGAGTAACTTCCAAAATCGAAGGAATAGACATGACCGATTTGGCCAATGAAGCATTGTTTCCTTATTGGAAAGCTTTTGATCCTGAAATTGATGAAGAAAATCGCTTGAAGAATCTCGGTTTTTATTCTTTTCGTGTAGAAGGCGAAAAACATGCATGGAATCCGGAGACAATAGCCCGTTTGCGAATTGCTACACGAACCGGAGATTATGCAAAATTTAAAGAATATTCCTCCATTATAGATAACAAACCGGAAACCATTTTTATTCGCGATTTACTTGATTATAAGCGCAATCCCATAGATTTGAACGAAGTAGAGCCTGTCGAAAAAATTATGAAACGGTTTGTTACGGGAGCCATGTCGTTTGGTTCTATTAGCAGGGAAGCGCATGAAGCGTTGGCAATGGCAATGAATAAAATTGGAGGAAGAAGTAATACAGGAGAAGGAGGAGAAGATCCTGAACGTTATAAATTACGGCCGGATGGTTTAAGTACCCGTAGTGCTATTAAGCAGGTTGCTTCCGGCAGGTTTGGAGTTACAGCCGAATATCTGGTAAATGCCGACGAAATTCAAATTAAAATAGCTCAAGGGGCAAAGCCGGGTGAAGGCGGACAACTTCCAGGATACAAAGTCGATAACATAATTGCAAAAACCCGGCATTCCATTCCCGGTATTTCTTTGATTTCTCCGCCTCCTCATCACGATATTTATTCCATTGAAGATCTTGCCCAACTGATTTTTGACTTAAAAAACATCAATCCTTCGGCTATGATCAGTGTAAAACTTGTTTCGGAAAGTGGAGTAGGAACTATTGCTGCCGGAGTAGCTAAGGCCAAAGCTGATTTGATTCTTATCAGTGGAGCAGAAGGAGGTACCGGAGCAAGCCCCGCCAGTTCTATTAAACACGCCGGACTTCCACAGGAAATTGGTCTTGCTGAAGTGCAACAAACGTTAGTGATCAATAATTTGCGTGGTCAAATTCGTTTACAAACGGATGGGCAGCTGAAAACAGGAAGGGATATTGTAATTTCTGCTTTGTTGGGAGCAGAAGAATATGGTTTTGCTACCAGCGCCCTCATTGTTTTGGGATGCGTCATGATGAGAAAATGTCATGTTAATACCTGTCCTACAGGCGTAGCTACACAAAACGACGAACTTCGCAAACATTTCAATGGAAGATATGAATATCTGATAAATTTCTTTACCTTTTTGGCGCAAGAAGTTAGAGAACATTTGGCTCAAATGGGTTACAGAAGTCTGGATGAAATTATCGGACACACAGAATTATTGGTGCGGAAAGAAATTAAAACGAATTCAAAAATTGAAAAGGTCGATTTGTCCAAAATTCTTTTTAAGCCGAAGCAGGCAGAAGAAAATGCCATCAGAAAAATAAAAAATCAGGAGCACAAAATCGATCAGGTGCTCGATAGAGTATTAATTTCCGAAGCCATGCCGGCCATTGAACAGTGTATTCCCGTTAAAATTAGGCATAAAGTAAGAAATACGGATCGGACCACAGGAGCCATGCTTTCGGGAGAAATAGCCAAACGTTACGGACAGGCTGGATTGCCGGAAGATACGGTTCAAATTCAGTTGGAAGGTTCTGCAGGCCAAAGTTTTGGCGCTTTTCTTTCCAAAGGCATTACGCTGCGTCTCGAAGGCGATGCAAACGATTACCTCGGGAAAGGTCTTTCGGGTGGTAAAATTATCGTAGTTCCACCAAAGGAAAGTACTTTTGTCCCAGAAAAAAATATTATTGCCGGTAATACGCTTCTTTATGGGGCTACTTCGGGTGAAGTGTACATCAATGGTATAGTGGGCGAACGTTTTTGTGTGAGAAATTCGGGAGCTTTTGCCGTTGTTGAAGGAGCCGGAGACCATTGCTGCGAATACATGACGGGAGGAAGAACCGTTGTGTTGGGAAAAACAGGCAGAAACTTTGCCGCAGGGATGAGTGGAGGAATAGCTTATGTGCTGGATGAAGACGGCAAATTTGATATGTTTTGTAACATGGAAATGGTGGAACTCTCTCTTATCGAAGAAATGGCTGATAACAAAGAACTTCACGATTTGATTTCAAAGCATTATAAATATACCGGCAGTCCATTAGCCAAACGTATTTTGGATAATTGGTTGGAATATTCTGAAAAATTTCTGAAAGTTACTCCTATTGAGTACAAGAAAGTTTTGCAGGAAGAAAAGATTCAGGCAATTAATAAAAAAATTGAGCAGGTAGAACGAGATTATTAATGTAACCTGTTGATCAATAAAATTTTAAATTTTACAAATATGGGAAATCCGAAAGCATTTTTATATATTCCACGTAAAGAAGCCGGTTATCGGCCTGTACATGAAAGAATTTATGATTTTGGGGAAGTGGAACAAACCCTGAATCGTGAAGACAGGAAACTTCAGGCTTCGAGATGTATGGATTGTGGAGTTCCGTTTTGTCATTGGGCATGTCCACTCGGAAATAAAATGCCTGAATGGCAGGATCTGATCTATAAGGAGAAATGGCAGGAAGCTATTGATGTTTTACAGGAAACCAATAATTTTCCGGAATTTACCGGAAGAGTTTGTCCGGCTCCTTGTGAAAAGTCGTGTGTATTGTCGTTACATGAAGCACCGTTAACTATTCGTGAAAATGAAGCTGCTATTACCGAAATTGCTTTTAATGAAGGTATGATTAAAGCCCATCCTCCAAGAAAAAGAATAGCAAAAAAAGTTGCTGTAATTGGTTCAGGACCTGCAGGTTTGGCTGCTGCCCAGCAATTGAATAGAAAAGGATATTCTGTAACTGTTTTTGAAAAAGATACTCATCCCGGTGGTTTGTTGCGCTATGGCATTCCTAATTTTAAACTGGCTAAAAATGTAATTGATAGACGATTAAATTTGATGGAAGAAGAAGGAATCACATTCAGAACCAATATGGAAGTTGGGAATAATATTACTGTAAAAGAACTGTTGGACAGTTTTGATGCAATCTGCATAGCTGTTGGAGCAGGACAACCACGTGATATTCAGGCAGAAGGAAGAGAAATGAAAGGAATTCATTTTGCTATGGATTTTTTGAGTCAGCAAAACAAAAAGTTGCTTGGAGAAACAATGCAAGGCACAGAAATTATTTCGGCGAAAAACAAACAGGTATTGGTAATTGGAGGTGGCGATACCGGTTCCGATTGTGTGGGAACGTCAATCAGACAAGGAGCCATAAAAGTTACTCAGATAGAAATTTTACCTCAACCACCGATTGGAAAAAATCCTGACACACCTTGGCCTTATTATCCGTTGATTTTAAAAACTTCCAGCTCACACGAAGAAGGTTGTACCAGGCGTTGGTGTCTGAATACCAAAGCGTTTATTGGGAAAAATGGACACGTATCGGAAGTTTTGATTGAAGAAGTAGAATGGCATAAGGAAGATAATGGGCGAATGACAATGGTTTCTACAGGGAAAACAGAAATCATTAAGGCAGATTTGGTTTTGCTGGCATTGGGATTTTTGCATCCTGTGCACGAAGGTTTGCTCAATGAATTGGGAGTAAAATATGACAGTAGAGGAAATATAGAAGTTGACAGAAATGGTAAAACTTCAGTAGATAGAATTTTTGCTACAGGAGATTCGGTAATAGGAGCAAGTTTGGTAGTTAGAGCCATTGCTTCAGGACGAAAAGCAGCCGAAAATATTCATAATTTCTTCCGCCAAGAGCAGCAGAAGTGAATTTAAAATTTTTTCATAAAAGAAGAATGACAGAAATATGTGTGGAATAGTTTGTGCTTTCGATATAAAGAGAAATTCTCAGGAACTGCGTCCTCAGGTTTTACAGATGTCAAAGAGAGTGAGACATCGCGGTCCCGATTGGTCAGGAATTTTCAGCAACGACAAGGCGATTTTGGCGCATGAACGCCTGTCTATTGTAGACCCGGAATCAGGGAAACAGCCTTTATACAGTAAAGATGGGAAATTGGTACTTGCCGTAAATGGCGAAATTTATAATCATCAAGAGATTAGAAAACAGTTTGAAGGGAAATATGAATTTCTTACAAAATCGGATTGTGAAGTAATTTTAGCCTTGTATCGTGAAAAAGGTCCCTATTTTTTGGATGATTTGAATGGAATATTTGCTTTTGCACTTTACGATATTGAAAAAGATGCTTTTTTTATTGGACGCGATCACATCGGTATCGTCCCTCTTTATCAGGGATGGGACAAAGATGGAACTTATTTCGTTGCTTCGGAATTAAAAGCATTGGAGGGTTATTGTACCCGAATCGAAGAATTTCTTCCGGGACAGTATTATTATAGTTTGGATGAGAAACCTACGCAATGGTATCAACGCGATTGGGAAAATTATGAAAATGTTAAAGATAATGAGAGCAATATAGAAGAATTGCGCAAGGCGCTCGAAGCGGCTGTCGAACGTCAGCTTATGTCCGATGTTCCTTATGGTGTGTTGCTTTCGGGAGGGTTGGATTCTTCCGTAATTTCGGCAATTGCAAAGAAATTTGCTCCCAAACGTATCGAAAGTGGAAATACTCAGGATGCATGGTGGCCACAACTGCATTCATTTGCCATTGGACTTGAAGGTTCACCCGATTTGGCAGCAGCGCGTGAAGTGGCCGAGCATATTGGTACCATCCATCATGAAATTCATTTTACCGTTCAGGAAGGATTGGATGCTTTAAGAGATGTCATTTATCATATCGAAACTTATGATGTAACCACTGTGAGAGCCAGTACACCCATGTATTTGCTGGCACGTTTCATAAAGTCGATGGGTGTTAAAATGGTGCTGTCGGGCGAAGGATCGGATGAAATCTTTGGGGGCTATCTTTATTTTCACAAAGCGCCCAATCCTGAAGAATTTCACAAGGAAACCGTCAGAAAAATCAAAAATTTGCATTTGTACGATTGTTTGAGAGCCAATAAATCGTTGGCCTCGTGGGGAGTGGAAGGACGTGTTCCTTTTTTGGACAAAGAATTTATGGATGTAGCCATGCGGTTAAGCCCTAAAGACAAAATGGCCGGAAACGGGAAAATAGAAAAATGGATTTTGCGTAAAGCGTTTGAGAATTATTTGCCTGAAAAAATTGTATGGCGGCAAAAGGAGCAGTTTTCGGATGGCGTGGGTTACAATTGGATTGATTCATTAAAGGAAATGACCAACAAGTTGGTGAGCGACGAAGAAATGGAAAACGCCGCTGAAAAGTTTCCCATTCAGCCGCCCATGACAAAAGAGGAATATTATTATCGTTCTATTTATTCTGATTTATTTCCGTCCGATTCAGCAGCGCTTTGTGTGCCTTCGGTACCTTCTATTGCATGCAGTACTCCAATTGCCCTCGAGTGGGATGCTTCTTTTAAAAACATGGCTGATCCTTCGGGACGCTCGGTGAAGAATATTCATAAAGAAGGTTATTAAACAAATTTTTTAATCGTTTTTAGTTGTTTAAAAATTTCTGATGCCCATTTTTTTGGTATGAAAGTTGTTATTTTTTTTTTGTTGCGAAAGATTTTAGAACTTTCCCTAAATGAAGTAAATAGTTCTTTTCAAATCTTTTAAATATTGATAATTATGCAAAAAGAAGAATGGAGCAAGAAAATAAAAGACATGGAATCTGTTATTAATGACAGGATTTCGGAGCTGAAAGTCAAACTCGAAAGTTTGTTGAATGAATCGAAAGAAAAATATGCAGTTCAAATTGATGAATTAAAGCAAAAATCGGAGGAGGCAAGTAGGGAATTTACCAAAAAAATTTCAGATTTACAGGCTCAACTCGATCAGGCTTCCGACGAATGGAAAGAAAAATACGCTGCACAAATAGATGAATTAAAGTCAAAAGCCGCTCAGAAACAGTCGGAATTTGATTCCAAAATTGCAGAATTACAAGCGAAATTGGATGAGACTTCTGGTGATTTAAGAGAAAAGTATAGGGCTCAAATTGAAAATTTAGAAGCCAAAAGAACAGAACTTTTAAAAAACTGTAATGAGTGGAGTGAATCGGCAGAAGAGAAGTTTTCGTTGATTCGGATAGACTTGGAAGAAACATGGAAACAGATTTCCGATGTAATGAAAAATGGTATTTCAAAAGTTAAAAACCATTTGAAGTCGGAATAAACTTTTAGAATTTCAAGCGTTTACTTTTTAAGACTGAATGACTTTTTTCATTTTTAATTGTGAAAAAGGTCATTCGGTCTTTTTATCAGGATTGCACCAATTGTAAAATTTCGTCATGCAGTAATTTGGTACGTTGTAATACCAACGAATTTTTAACTTGCAGCTGGTGATAACGGAATTTCACTTTAAGTTTTCTGAATTTTTTATGCCACAGAAAAGCACATTTTCCCAAATAATATTGTAAGGGTAAAAATACAGCCACAGCCCAAAGGGAATCCTTAACTTTTTTGTAGAATAGTACCGACTGCAAAATATAAAATATAGGAAAAGTTACCATGCCTAATCCAAAACGCAAAGAACCTTTTCCGCCGGGAAAATTAATATGCAAAGCCTTCATGATAATATCGGGAGAGAAAAAAGGTAATGCATTCAAAACAAGACCAATGATGAAAAATGGGAAAGTTACTACAAGCAGTAAACTTTCGAACAGCAAGGAAGAAATTTTTAAATTTTTATCCAGCAACCAGGAAGGCACATTTAGTTTACGGAGATTTTCTCTGTATTCCTTGCAAATTTCATTCAATTTATCAACGGCTTCCGGTTTGTTCTTTTCCATTTCAAGCAATTGCTGAGCAGTTTTTTGGCGGGCAATAAACCGATATTTTTCTGTATTGGGAAGTTTCATTTTCTCAACCATTGCAGCATTTGTTGCTATCGTTGCCGTTTCAAAACAATCATAATTTTTTTCGGAAGCAATATCCAATGTAACATTACTCAACCCTTCTCGTAGTCTGTCTCGAAGCGAATTAATTGCAACTGGCTGATTTTCTTCATATTCATTCATGTATTCACAAACTTCTATCGGCTTGCCTACATTTATGATAATGTGTTCACCATATTTGTCGATATTTCCCCAATCCAAACCTATGGGAATGATTTTTACTCCGGGTTGATGGCCATATTTCTCTTGTGCCATAAAAGCAATGCGAAAAATTCCTTTCGCTAGCGGACGTAATTTTCGTTTACTTCCCTGATTTCCTTCCGGCATGATGCCAATGGCCTGATTATGGTTCAGAACATCAACGCAAACCTCAAAAACATCATTGTTTTTATCGACGTTTTCGAGTCCTTCGCGCATACGGAAAGCCGGCAAAATTTTGCAAAAATGCAAAAAACGAGCAATCAATTTGTTGTTGAAATAATCGGAACGAGCCAAAAATACTACAGGCATTTTGTGTGGAACCACCGAAATAGCTGCCAGCGCATCCATAAGTGCATTCAAATGATTGGGCGCAAGAATTATTGGTCCAGTCTCTGGAATATTTTCTTTTCCCATCACAATGTATCGGCTGAAAAACCTTTTGAAGGCAAACATCACGTAACTTTTGAACAGGCCATAAGACAGCGTAAAATCATAAATTTTCGACATCGTGCATTCTTATATATTGATTGTTAAATTTTTGTATCAAAATGTGTCCGAATAAATTTTTAATGTTGTACATCCATCTGAATTTAATTGGCTGTTAATTAATTACTGAAAAAATATTCTTCATAATTACTGCCGATTAAACAATTGAGAGTAAATTTAAGTTTTTCAGCAAAAATTGTTCCTTTTCTTCGAAAAAATTATCCAACTCCGTTCAGTTTTTATTTTTTTGAATGGCTATTTGAAAATTTTTTAGAAAGATTGCATATCGTATAATCTTTTGTAATAGCCGTTTAAAGCAATCAATTCATCATGTTTTCCCCGTTCCACAATTTTTCCTTCGGACATCACACAAATTTCATCTGCCCGTTTGATGGTGGACAAACGATGTGCTATGACCAGTGTTGTGCGGTTCATCATCAGTTTTTCTATGGCTTCCTGCACCATTTTTTCCGATTCGGTATCGAGCGCTGAAGTTGCTTCATCTAAAATCAGAATAGGTGGATTTTTGAGAATAGCGCGAGCAATACTTATGCGTTGTCGCTGCCCGCCCGAAAGTTTGCTGCCTCGGTCGCCAATGGTGGTCTCGTAACCATTTTCGGTCGCCATAATGAAGTCGTGAGCGTTGGCAATTTTGGCAGCTTCCATCACTTGTTCCAATGTAGCATTTTCAACACCAAAAGCAATGTTATTGAAAAAAGTATCGTTAAACAAAATAGCTTCCTGATTAACATTTCCCATCAATGAACGGATGTCTTTTGTATTCAGCTCTTTAATATTGATTCCGTCTATCAGGATTTCTCCTTCCGTAACATCGTAGAAACGAGGTAGCAGATCGACCAAAGTAGATTTTCCTGCTCCAGATTGGCCGACAAGCGCAACGGTTTTTCCTTTCGGTATGGTCAGATTGATGTCTTGCAGCACCCAATCGGTCTGATAGCGGAAGTTTACGTTTTTAAAATCAATTCGCTCATTGAAAGAAGTAATTTCCTTCGGTAAAGTTGGTTCGGAAAGAGTATTTTCGGCTTTCAGAATTTTATCGACACGCTCAAGAGAAGCTAACCCTTTTTGAACGCTATAACCTGCTTTTGACAAATCTTTTGCCGGATTGATAATACTGTAAAAAATCACCAGATAGTAAATAAATTCGGCAGCGTTGATTGAACTGTGGTTTTCCAAAATGAGTACACCTCCAAACCAGAGTAAAACAGCGATAACTATCGTTCCCAGCAATTCACTGAGGGGATGAGCCAGCATGTAGCGTCGGTTGATGCGGTTGAGTGTGCGACGAAGTTTTTCGTTTAAAGTGGCAAATCTTTTTTCGAGTTTTTTTTCGGCATTGAAAGCTTTAATCACTCTCAATCCGCTTAAAGTTTCTTCAATTTGTGATAGCAATTCGCCTGTTTGCTGCTGTCCCAATGTGGAGCGCTGTTTTAATGATTTACCGATTATTCCTATTAACCAACCACTCACAGGTAAAAGTATCAGTACAAAAAGTGTCAGTTTCCAGCTCATGGCAAACATTACGGCCAAGTATATCAGAATGATGATGGGATTTTTGAAAATCATTTCTAAAGAACTGATAATGGAAGCCTCAATTTCTGTAACATCACTGGTCATACGCGACATAATGTCGCCTTTGCGCTCTTCGGTAAAAAATCCGATGGGAAGACTGAGAATTTTTTTGTAAAGTTGATTTCTCAAATCGCGCAATACGCCGGTACGTATTGGAATAATGTAATACGACGAGAGGTAGGAAGTGCCGGTTTTGAAAAATGTCATGACAATCAGAAACAGACCCAAATAAAGAAGAGTCATTGAAGGACCTGCTGTCGTCATCATTTGTTCCAGATAATAAAAGATATTGTTTTTCAGCGCAGAAAAAATTTGGTTCCAGCCATCGCCCCAATTCCATGGCTGATAAGCCAGATTTGATTGCTGCAAACCAAAGAGAATTTGCAAAACGGGGATAATGGCAGCAAAGGAAAAAAGGCTGAATACTGTCGACAACAAATTGAACAACAGATTGAGGACAACATATTTTTTGTAAGGAGGAATAAAACGTTTGAGCAGTTCAAAAAATTTTAACATTGAATGTGATGTATCTATTTGTAAAACAATACAATAATCAGATCCCCGTATATGTAAAAGGAGAAATTTTTCTTAATTCGTTTTTAACTTCATCGCTAACTTGCAACGAATCGATAAAATTATGGATGGTTTGTTCCGTAATGGCTTCATTGGTACGAGTTAAGGCTTTTAGAGCTTCGTAGGGAGCGGGATAACCTTCACGACGAAGAATAGTTTGAATTGCTTCGGCCACAACAGCCCAATTGTTATCAAGATCGCGTCGAATGGCCGGTTCGTTCAAAACCAACTTGTTCAGTCCTTTCATTAAACTTTGCGTTGCTATCCTTATGTGAGAAAAAGGCACTCCAATATTTCTAATCACCGTGCTGTCGGTCAAATCTCTCTGTAAACGTGAAATAGGGAGCTTTGCCGACAAAAAATCGAGTAGGGCATTGGCCAAGCCTAAATTTCCTTCGGCATTTTCGAAATCGATAGGATTCACTTTGTGAGGCATGGCCGAAGAACCTACTTCTCCGGGTTTAATTTTTTGCTTGAAATATTCCATGGAAACATAAGTCCATACATCCCGACAGAAGTCGATCAAAATCGTATCGATTCGTTTCAAACTATCCATCAGAGCCGCCAGATAATCATAATTAGAAATCTGTGTTGTCCATTCTTCGCGCTGAATACCGAGTTTTTGGGAAAGAAATTTATCGGCAAATATTTTCCATTCCACAGAAGGATAAGCTACCGAATGTGCATTGAAATTGCCTGTAGCGCCGCCGAATTTTCCGGAAATAGGAACTGCACGAAGCAGTGAAAGCTGTTTCTCGAGCCGATAAACAAAAACCATTATTTCTTTTCCCAACCGGGTGGGAGAAGCCGGCTGACCGTGAGTTCTTGCCAGCATGGCAATATTTTTCCACTCTTCCGCCAATTCGCGTAACTTTTGTAATAAATTTTCCATTTCAGGGTAGTAAACTTCATCCATGGCTTTCTTTATTGAAACCGGAACTGCTGTGTTGTTGATGTCCTGAGATGTCAACCCGAAATGAATGAATTCCTTGTAATCGCTTAAACCGAGCAGGTCAAATTGCTGTTTCAAAAAATATTCAACTGCTTTCACATCGTGATTGGTAGTTTGCTCAATTTCCTTTATCTTTTCGGCATCCGAATCTTGAAAATGAATATAAATTGCCCTCAATTTATCAAAACAATCCGTCGGAACGGATTGAAGTTCTTTCAATGGAATTTCACACAATGCAATAAAATATTCAACTTCAACTTGCACGCGGAAACGAATCAAAGCAAATTCCGAAAAATATTCGGCATATTTTTCCGTTTTTGAACGGTAGCGCCCATCAACAGGCGATATGGCGGTAAGTGGCGAGAGATTCATATAAAGAAATTTTTAATGAAAATGACCAATTTTTTTGGAACACACAAACAATTCTTTTCTGAAAAATTAGTGCAAATTTAATCATTTTCGGCATATTATCTAAAGTTTTGCCCGTACCTTGTATCAACAAAGTATTTTAAGTAAATTTGCGAATTGATTTTCTTTGATTCTTGCTATTTCGACAAGGTTATTTTCAGACAGTTGAAAAACATTGCAGAAAATAAAAAATTTTTTCATTGTCGTATTATTTGGAATCAGGCAGAGAAACTTAATTTTTTTATACAAATGAAAAAACGTATCAGAATACATAGAGAAGGATGGCTTGTTTTGACCGGTTTGCTATTGTTGCTGTTCGCCGTCAATTTGATAATTTACATAGAATTTCCTGCACCAGCAATGGCAATTAATACTGTACTTTCAGCTTTTATTCTCTGTTTTTTCATTTTTTTCTTCCGCAATCCCAAAAGAATTGTGGAAATTGATGACCCAAGTTTTGTTATTGCACCCGCCGATGGTACGGTTGTAGTGGTTGAGAAAACTTCGGAACCCGAGTATTTTGGCGACGAACGTATTCAGGTTTCGATATTCATGTCGATATTCAATGTCCATGCCAACTGGTATCCCGTTTCGGGGACAATTGTAAAAACCGTGCACCACAATGGGCGACATTTGGCGGCTTATTTACCCAAGTCGAGCAGAGAAAATGAACGTTCTACCGTGGTGATAGAAACTCCCGGAAAAACGCAAATTTTGGTCAGACAAATTGCCGGTGCTTTGGCACAGCGTATTGTAACCTATGCTCATCCGGGGAAAGAATGCCATGTAAATGAACATTTGGGATTTATCAAGTTCGGCTCACGGGTTGATTTGTTTCTGCCATTGGATAGCGAAATTTTTGTTCAGGTAGGAGAGAAAACGACTGGCAACGAAACCATCATTGCCCGGCTTAATGAATAAACTCTGTTTATCATGACACTGCAAGAAGCTCAACAAATTGTTGATAATTGGATTAAAACCTATGGCGTTCGATATTTTGGTGAGTTGACCAATATGGGCATACTTACTGAAGAAGTAGGTGAATTGGCGCGAGTTATAGTGCGAACTTATGGCGAACAGTCATACAAGGAAAAAGAAGAAAAGTCTGATTTGGCCGACGAAATGGCTGATGTTCTTTGGGTTCTGCTGTGCTTGGCCAATCAAACCGGCGTTGATTTGACGGAAGCTTTCAGCAAAAATATCGAAAAGAAAACCCTCCGCGATGCACAACGCCATATTCAAAACAAAAAGCTACATTAAAATTTTTTAAATTCCTAACATTATGACAGACAGATACAATGAGTTGTTAGAACTCTATCAGTGCGAATCGGTTGACGACGAAGCCATAAAAATTGATATAGACGAAATTCTTGCTAAACATTTTGCAGAAAATGCAACAAAAGAAGTCTATGCCAAATGTTTAAATCTTATAGATTTAACTTCGCTCAATAGTACCGATACCGAAGGAGAGATTGTTTCGATGGTTGAAAAAGTCAATCATTTTAAAAGTGCTTTTCCTCATTTATCCAATGTGGCCGCCATTTGTGTTTATCCTGCACTGATACCGGCAGTGAAATCTCATTTAACAGAAGAAAATGTCGGCATTGCTTCAGTAGCAGCGGGTTTTCCTTCTTCTCAGACTTTTATTGAAGTTAAAATTGCCGAAACGTCAATGGTGGTGAATGAAGGAGCATCAGAAGTTGATGTGGTGATTTCAGTAGGAAAATTTTTGGAAGGCAATTACAGCGAAGTTTACGACGAATTGTCAGAAATCAAGGCAGCCTGCCGCAATGCTCATTTAAAAATAATTCTTGAAACCGGTGCATTGAAAACAAGTGTGAATATTAAGAAAGCTGCCATTTTAGCCATGTCGGCGGGAGCCGATTTTGTAAAGACTTCTACCGGTAAAATTCAGGTTTCTGCTACGCTCGAAGCTACATATATCATTTGCCATGCCATAAAGGAATGGTACGAAAAAACAGGTCAAAAAATTGGATACAAACCAGCAGGTGGAATTTCTACCACTGAAGAAGCCGTGAAACATTATACGCTGGTAAAACACATTTTAGGCGAAGAATGGCTCAATAATCAGTTGTTCCGTTTTGGTGCCAGCAGATTGGCCAATCACTTGCTCAGTTCCATTGAAGGCAAGGAAATCAAATATTTCTAATGTTTTAAAAATCGCGGTTCGACATAAAATCCGCAAAGAAAATCATGGATTGTTTCAATTCATTATCAGCAAAGCTGTTGAGTTCTTCAATGGCTTTGTTTTTATATTCTTCCATTTTTTGAAAAGTATATTCCAAACCGCCGTTTTCTCGAACAAATTTTACAATTTCTTCAATATGAAAGTCGGAAAAATCCTTGTTTTCAATCCACTTTTCAATTTCGTGCTTTTGGCTTTCGTCAGCGTTTTTCAATGCGTAGATGAGTGGCAAGGTAATTTTACCGTCTTTTATGTCGTTTCGGGTTGGTTTGCCTATTTTGTTGTTTTCCGAATAGTCGAAAAGGTCGTCTTTCATCTGAAAACATATTCCTGCATATTCGCCAAAGTGAAATAAATGCATCAAAGAGTCTTTGTCGGCTTTTACCGAAAGTCCTCCGATAAGAGCGCAAGAAGAAAAAAGCAGAGCGGTTTTTTTGTGAATGATTTCAAAATAATCGTCTTCGGTAAGTTGTGCATGCTGAACTTTATCCAGTTGAAGCAATTCTCCGTCGGTCAGATTCATACCCACATTGGCAATAGCTTCCAGAATTCTGGTGTTTTGGCTTTTTATACCACAACTCAATGATTTGGAAAGAATATGGTCGCCGGCAAGTATTGCTACTTTATTGTTCCACTGAGCATTGATGGACGGTAGTCCTCTCCGCTGAAAAGTATTGTCCACGACATCGTCGTGAATTAAGCTGGCTGTATGAATTAATTCCAGTGAAATTGCTCCGTAAACGGTACTTTCGGTAACTTCGCCACATAACTTGGCTGACAATAGTACCAAAATAGGTCGGAGCTGCTTGCCTTTGCCCAACTGAAGATAATTGCTGATATTCTTTAACAGTGGATTTTCGGTTTTCAATTCCTCTGTCATCGATTTTTCAAACTGCTCAATTTCTTTCTCTATGGGCTTTCTAATCTTTTCTATCAGGTTCATAAGAACAGGAGTAAATGAAATAATCTGCAAAAGTAATCAAATTTAAACGTTTGTGGGTCATAAGCCATCCAATTATGCCTTTTTTTTAATTACTTTTACACTCAAATTAAAAACGATTTTTTTCGCCATTTGTTTGGAAAATTTTTGTTCTTTGCATTTTTTTAATTTTCCGTCGTTGATATTGCAAAAAAAAATGCTCCATTTTTTATTTATTTGGCAAACAACCTGCTTTTTGGGCATAAAATTCATGAACTTATGAAAAAACTTTTTTTAATTGATGCTCACGGGCTTATTTATCGTTCCTATTATGCTTTTATCCGTAGCCCGCGCATTAATTCAAAAGGACTGAACACTTCCGCTATTTTCGGTTTTGTAAATACACTGGAAGAAGTTTTGAGAAACGAAAAGCCTACTCATCTGGCCGTAGTGTTCGATCCTGAAGGAAAAACTTTCCGACACGAAGCTTTTGAACAGTACAAGGCGCAGCGCGAAAAAACGCCTGAAGATATACGCAAAGCACTACCCATTATAAAGGAGTTGGTGGCTGCTTACAATATTCCAGCCATAGAAGTTCCCGGTTACGAAGCCGACGATGTGATCGGAACGCTTGCCAAACAAGCCGAAAAACAAGGATTTGAAGTTTATTTGCTGACTTCCGACAAGGATTTGGGACAATTGGTTTCCGATCATGTTTTTATGTTTCGACCCCATCATAATGGTGGCTTTGAAATACTTGGGCCCGAACAGATTAAGCAAAAATACCAACTCGAAAGCCAGCAGCAAGTGATTGATTTATTGGGATTGATGGGCGATAGTTCGGACAATATTCCCGGTTGCCCTGGCATAGGGGAGAAAACGGCCGTGAAATTACTTCAGGAATTTGGGAGCATTGACAATTTACTGCAAAATACCGACAAATTGAAAGGTTCGCTTAGAACAAAAATTGAAGAAAACAAGGATTTGATTAATTTTTCCCGATTTTTGGCTACCATTAAAACCGATGTGCCAGTTTCTTTGGATGAAGAGGCGTTAAAAGTTGAATCTGCTGACAGTGAAAAATTGCGTGCCCTGTTTCAGGAGCTGGAATTTCGTAACTTATTGAACAACAAATATGGCAATACGTTCTCTTCTTTTCCTCCGGATTATCCACTACCCGAAACTTCTGCTGCAAATAAAAAATCTTCCAAAGCCGAGCAAATGAATCTTTTCGGAGAGAGCAGCCGGCTTCCAAAAACCGATGCGGAAAAGGAAAAATCAACATCAACATCAACATCAACATCTAAAGAAATGGGTGAGGAAACATTGCCGGTTTCTCCTAATGGATTTCTTACCCTACAAAATATTCCCCATCGTTATCAACTGATCGACGATAAAGTGAAGCGTTCCTATCTTGTTTCCCAACTTTTTCTTCAAAAATCGGTTTGTTTTGATACCGAAACTACCGGACTTGACGTTTTTTCTGCCGATTTGGTTGGTCTTTCGTTCTGTTTCAGCGAAGGAGAAGCTTATTTTGTAACTTTACCGGACAACAGGGAAGAAGCAACAAAAATTCTGAACGAATTCAAGGCGTTTTTTCTGAGCGAACAAATCGAAAAAATTGGTCACAACATGAAGTTTGATCTGCTGATGCTCTCCAACTATGGCATTGACGTAAAGGGAAAACTTTTCGATACCATGATTGCTCATTATCTGTTGCAACCTGAGTTGAGGCATGGCATGGATTATCTGGCCGAAATTTATCTCCACTACCACACCATTCATTATGAAGATTTAGTAGGAACAAAAGGGAAAAATCAGTTGGATATCAGAAACGTGGAAATTTCCAAACTCATGGAATATGCTGCTGAAGATGCAGATGTTACGTTTCGTCTGAAACAGATGTTGGAAAAGGAATTGACATCCAATGAACTCGAGAAACTGTTTTATGAAATTGAAATGCCTCTTATGAAGGTTTTGGTGGTAATGGAAAAAACAGGAGTACGCATCGACAGTGAAGCTTTGCGTCAGAGTTCCGAAATTCTTACGGAAAACATGATGCAAATCGAAAAGGAAATTTTTAAGTTGGCCGGCACTGAATTCAATATCAATTCTCCTTTGCAGGTCGGAGAAGTATTGTTTGACCGGCTGCATTTGGATGACAAAGCCAAAAAAACCAAGACCGGCCAGTATTCTACTTCGGAAGATGTATTGGAAAAACTTCGACACAAACATCCAATTGTAGATAAGATATTAGAATACAGAGGATTGAAGAAATTATTGAGTACTTATATCGATGCGCTACCTCAGTTGATTAATCCCAAAACGGGGAAAATTCACACTTCTTACAACCAAACCACTACCGCTACCGGTCGATTGAGTTCGAGCAATCCCAATTTGCAGAATATTCCCATTCGCGATGAATTGGGGAAAGAAATACGAAAAGCTTTTATTCCGGAAGAAAACAGCCTGTTTCTCAGTGCCGACTATTCACAGATTGAACTTCGTGTGATGGCTCATTTGAGCAACGACGAAAATATGATAGACGCTTTCAAAAGTGGTTTGGATATACATGCTGCTACTGCAGCCAAAATTTACAAAATACCGTTGGAAAAAGTTACTTCTGAAATGCGTAGGCATGCCAAAACGGCCAATTTCGGAATTATTTACGGGATTTCTGCTTTCGGTCTGGCAGAACGGCTGGGCATTTCACGCACAGAAGCCAAAAACCTTATTGATGAATATTTTCTTACCTATCCGCAGGTTAAAACGTATATCGAAAATGCCATCAAAAAAGCCAAAGAAAACGGTTATGTGGAAACGCTACTCGGAAGAAAACGCTTTTTGCCTGATATCAATTCCCAGAACAGCGTGGTGAGAGGTTTTGCCGAACGAAATGCGGTAAACGCACCTATTCAGGGCTCGGCAGCAGACATTATAAAAATTGCAATGGTGAACATTCAGCGAAAACTGGAACAGGAGAATTTGCTGGCAAAAATGATTTTGCAGGTACACGACGAATTGAACTTTACCGTTCCTGTAAATGAATTGGAAACAGTGCGCAAACTTGTTGTATACGAAATGGAACATGCTTTTCCTCTTAATGTTCCGTTAATTGTAGATTGCGGCGTGGGGAACAACTGGCTCGAAGCACATTAACAAATTCTTTTTAACGGTTAAGATCATGTATTTTTTCTAATTCCTATAGCTTCAGCATTATACGTCAAGTCGAGTATAGAAGAAGAAAAGGAAATAGTTCTTCGTATTCAACCAGTAAAAAAATCTTTGTTGAACAATTTTTTTCTATTTTTTGAAAAGGCTTCTTTTCAGGAAACTTTTATAGTATTACTCCCCTAAACGAATTATTTCTCAGTTAAATTTCTTATTTTTGCAAACCAATAACATATATTTGTTTTAAAGCTTCAAACATTAAATTTCCTTTTCATGAGAAGAGTGAGAGTTCGTTTTGCGCCAAGTCCTACTGGTCCCTTGCACATTGGCGGTGTTCGCACAGCGTTGTACAATTTTCTTTTCGCCCGAAAAAACAATGGCGACATGCTTTTGCGCATTGAAGATACCGATTCTTCACGTTTTGTTCCCGGAGCAGAAGATTATATTGTGGAGTCGCTGAAATGGTTGGGAATTACTATAGATGAAGGTGTCGGGGCAGAAAAGGAAGGTGCGTTTGGCCCTTATCGCCAAAGCGAAAGAAAAGCTATTTATCGAAAATATGTAGATCAGCTGTTGAATAGCGGAAAAGCTTACATTGCTTTTGATTCACCCATTGAGTTGGAAAGCAAAAGGGCTGAAATACCCAATTTTCAGTATGATGCCGGGACGCGTCTTTTGATGAACAATTCTTTGACCTTGCCAGAAGAGGAAGTGAGGAAAAGGATAGAAAATAATGAACAATATGTAGTTCGCATCAAAATTGAACCTGGAGAAGAAATTGTAGTGAACGATTTGATTCGTGGCGAAGTTACCATCAATTCTTCGGTAATTGACGACAAAGTTATTTTCAAATCGGTTGATGAACTGCCAACTTACCATTTGGCAAATGTTGTAGATGATTATCTGATGCAGATAACTCACGTCATTCGTGGCGAAGAATGGTTGCCGTCTTCGCCTTTACATATTTTGTTGTACCGATATTTGGGATGGGAAAACGAAATGCCTCAATTTGCGCATCTCCCGCTTCTGCTCAAACCTGATGGGAAAGGTAAACTTAGTAAACGCGACGGCGACAGGCTCGGCTTTCCGGTTTTTCCTCTCAACTGGAAAGATCCACGAACCGGCGAAATTTATAATGGTTTTCGCGAAGCTGGATATTTTCCCGAAGCAGTGGTGAACTTTTTGGCTCTGCTGGGCTGGAATCCCGGTACCGAACAGGAAATTTTTTCAATGGATGAGCTCATCGAACAATTTTCGCTGGAGCGTGTCAGCAAAAGCGGTGCAAAATTCGACTATGAGAAAGCCAAATGGTTCAATCATAAATATTTGCAAATGAAGCCGGATGAGGAGGTGGCAGATATTTTTCAGCGTATTCTTATCGAAAAAGGTTTTATTGAAGATACCGACAAAGTTATTAAAATTATTTCGCTGATAAAGGACAGGGCTGATTTTATTACCGATTTGTGGGATCAGTCTCATTATTTTTTCGAAGCGCCAGAACATTACGATGCCAAAGCCGTACAAAAGCGTTGGAAGCCTGAAATTCCGAAACAACTTGACGAACTGTGCGACATATTGTTGTCGTTGGAAGCTGTCTCATCCGAAGAAATGGAGAAAATTATCAAGGAATGGATTTCCAAAAAAAATTATCATCTTGGCAACTTAATGAATGCACTTCGTCTGGTATTGGTTGGTGAATTGAAAGGCCCGTCGATTTTTGAAATTATTGAAGTGTTGGGGACGGAAGAGACGGTAAGACGAATTAGAAAAGCTATCGAAGTGTTGGATAAAGAAGTTTTTTGACCAGCATGGATGGATTGCTGAGTACTTTTTAAAAGTTTTTGGAATAAAGAATGAAAAAGGTTCTGATCATTACTTATTATTGGGTGCCGAGTGGAGGCGCAGGCGTACAGCGATGGGTGAAGTTTACAAAGTACCTGCGAAGTTTTGGTTGGGAACCTGTCATTTATACGCCGCAAAATCCTGAATATCCTGCGCTTGACCCTTCTCTTGAAAAAGATGTACCTTCAGATGTTGAAGTGGTTAAAACGCCAATTTGGGAACCGTACAATATTTACCGAAACCTGATGGGCAAAAAAAATGAGCCGATCAATGCCGGTTTTATTTCGGAAAACAAAAAATCGGGATGGAAGGAAAGATTTTCCATCTGGATTCGTGGGAATTTTTTTATTCCTGATCCACGACGTTTCTGGGTAAAACCGTCGGTGGAATTTCTGAAAAAATATATTTCCGAAAACCAAATTGACGCGATTGTTACTACCGGACCACCTCAATCCATGCATCTGATTGGAGTCGGATTGAAAAAGTTTTTTCCAACTTTACCATGGCTGGCCGATTTTCGCGATCCGTGGACGAATATTGATTTTTATGAAGATTTGCATTTAACAAAAATTGCCGACCGTATTCATCATCGGTTGGAAAAAAAGGTAGTTACTACCGCAGATGTTGTTGTTGTTGTTTCTAAAAGCATGAAAGAAGATTTTTTGCGGTTGCAGCCAAAAAGAATTGAAATTATTCCCAACGGATATGATGAGGACGATTTTTCTTTTATTAAACCAGAATTGGACGAAAAGTTTACCATTTCACATATTGGAACCTTGAAAGCTGTATGTAATCCCACAAAGCTTTGGAAAGTTATGGAAGAAATTGCTGCCGTGGATGCAAGTTTCAAAGCTGATTTACGAATACAGCTGATAGGTAAAGTCGATTTTACGGTTGTAGAAGATATCCAGCTTCATAATTTAAACGACAATCTTGTAAAAATCAGTTATGTTCCTCACGATGAAGCAATAAAAAAAGAAATTTCTTCTCAGGTGTTGTTGCTGCTTATTTCACAAACAGATAAATCAAAAGGCATAATTTCCGGAAAATTTTATGAATATTTGGCTGCTCATCGTCCCATTCTGGGTATTGGGCCGACGAATGGAGATGTTAGCGAGTTGCTGAAAAATACACAGACCGGCATTATGATAGATTTTGATGACGAAAAGCTAATGAAAAAAACACTTTTGCAGTTATACGAACAATATAAAAGAAAATCATTAACTATCAGTGCCGAATCGATGGAGAAATTTTCCCGAAAAAATCTAACACACGATTTAGCAAACTTATTGGATTCAATATGCAAAAAATAATTACGGTTGTTGGCGCTCGTCCGCAATTTATCAAAGCTGCCACCTTGAGTCGCCAGTTTCCAAAAGTTGGTGTGGAAGAAAAAATCGTTCATACGGGGCAGCATTTCGACAGCAACATGTCCGATGTGTTTTTTGAAGAAATGGAAATTCCTCGTCCGGCGTATCATCTCGAAATTCATAATTTGTCGCACGGCGCCATGACCGGCCGAATGCTGGAAGAAATAGAAAAAATCCTGTTGAATGAAAAACCGGATGGCTTGCTGGTTTACGGCGATACCAATTCGACACTTGCTGGTGCACTGGCTGCTGCGAAGCTGAAAATTCCCGTGATTCATGTGGAAGCCGGTTTGCGTTCGTTCAATATGGAAATGCCGGAAGAAATTAACCGTATTCTCACCGATCACATTTCCAGCCTGCTTTTTTGCCCAACAGATGTAGCTGTGGAGAATTTAATAAAAGAAGGTTTTGAAAATTTTCCTGCCCAAATTATAAAAAATGGCGATGTCATGCAAGATGCGGCTTTGTATTATGCTTCAAAGGCAGAGAATAAATCTCAAATTTTACAAAAAATCGGGAAAGAAAAATTTGTGCTGGCAACTGTTCATCGTCAGGAAAATACCGACAGTTGCGAGAAATTGAAAAATATCGTGAACGGGTTGAACCAAATCAATCGTCAGATGCGTGTGATTGTTCCCTTACACCCGCGAACACGCAATTTAATGCTTCAGTTGAATATTATTCCGGAATTTACGGTTATAGATCCGGTTGGTTATTTTGATATGATGATGCTCGAAAAATCGTGTGAAATGGTTATTACTGACAGTGGCGGCGTACAAAAGGAAGCTTTCTTTTTTGGCAAACATTGTATCACACTTCGTGAGCAAACCGAATGGACAGAGCTGGTTGAAAATGGATTTAATATATTGGTTGGCAGCAATATAGAAAAACTTTTGCAGGCTTTTTCTGTCCTTCAAAACAAAAAATCGGATTTTTCTAAAGATTTATATGGCAATGGACATGCTGCTGAAAGAGCAGCAAAAGAAATTTCCATTTTCTGAATGCTTTTTAAACAATTAAAAGAATGAATACTGAATCGTCATCCGAATCATCTTTCCAACATAAAACCGAAATAGGTTATTTTCATAATCCGCGTCCTGAAATGCTGAAATATGTTCCGGAAAATGCGCAACGAATTTTGGAAGTGGGTTGCGGTGAAGGAGCTTTTTGTGCCGATTTAGTGAGAGCGGACAGAGAGGTATGGGGGGTAGAGATGAATCCTGATGCTGCAGAAAAAGCCAATCGTTTTTGCCAACAAATGCTGGTAGGCGATTTTATGGAAGTTTATTCGCAATTACCGGATCATTATTTCGACTGTATTGTTTTCAATGATGTGTTGGAGCATCTTTACAATCCATGGAAAGTGGTAAATTTGGTCAAAAATCTTCTTACGGATCAGGGAGTGCTGGTAACTTCCATCCCAAATTTTCGGTATATTTCCAATTTGATTACCGAAATTCTTTTTCAGAAAGATTTTCAGTATAAACCGGAAGGTGGCATTCTCGATGATACACACATCCGGTTTTTCACTTCTAAGAGCATGCAGAGAATGTTCCGACAACAGGGTTATCAGATTTTGGTGCATGAAGGAATTCGTCCGTGCAAAAGTTGGAAAGAAAAGCTCTTTATTGCTTTGAGTTTCGGTTTGCTGAAAGATGCCCGCTACAAACAATTTGCAACAGTAGCCAAACCTCTGAAAAATGAATAAACCGCATGTTTCGATTATTACTCCAACTTATAATCACGAAAAGTATATTTCTGACTGTATTTTGTCGGTCATCTCGCAGACCTACGAAAATTGGGAAATGATTATTGTGGACGATGGAAGTACAGACAAAACTTATGAAATAGCCAGAAGTTTTGCTGAAAACGATCAACGCATCAAGGTTTTCACGCAGCAAAACGTTGGTATTTTCAGGCTGGCTGAAACTTACAATTTTGCTTTGTCTGTAGCGCAAGGAAAATATATTGCCATACTCGAAGGCGACGATGTGTGGGTGTCCGAGAAGCTTTCATTACAGGTGGAAGCGTTGGAAAAAAACGAAAATGCAGTTTTTTGTTATGGACAGGCTTATTCTGTTTCGCAGGATTTGTCGGAAATTCATTCCACGAATGAAATAACGTACCCGATTGAAAAGCTCAACAACCGACCAATTGGTTCGATTACCGGTCTGCTGATGTTTTCCAATTTTATTCCTGCACTTACGGTGATGATAAGAAAAGAAACACTATTGAAATTGGGTGGATTTATTCAGACTCATCATTTGCCACTTGTTGACTGGACTACTTGGATATATTTGTCTTTGCAGGGTGAATTTGTTTTCATTCCGCAACTTCTGGGTAAATGGAGAATGTATCCTTATCAGATTACCAAAACATATACGGCAGAACTTTATGAAAATATTTACCGGTTTCTGCTCGCATTTTATTATGAACATCCTGATACTTTTGCAGGGACAGAAGTGAGTGAAGCGAAATTAAGGGATAATTTTTTTAGGCTTTTGGTGGTTGCTTATTCCAGGTCGGGCAGATATAAACTGATTCGGAAAGATTTTAAAAATGCCCGCAAAGATTACGTTAGTTCTATTTTCAGGTTTGGATTTCGTAAGCTCGATTGGAAATTGCGTTCACTGGTTGGATTAATTTTTAGCTTTTTTCATGCCGATATTGAAAAACTGGCTAAAATGCTGGGACGAATCAGTTATAAGTGAGTTCTTTATTTTCTGACCAGTGAATATTTTTAAAATTCACAAAATTGTTTCAACTTTTTAATGAAGAACTTTCTCATATACTTCATCGATGGCTTTGCCAATGGTGTGTGCTGAAAATTTTTCCTTCATTTTTTCAGCGATGGAGGCTCGGTCGTATTTGGTTTCAGTTAATTGTTTCAGCCCTTTTACCCAATCGTCGATATGGTTGTTGCAAAGAATGCCATTACTGTTATTCACCAATTCGGGCAATGCTCCAACATTTGAACAAATTACCGGAACTCCGCAAATCAATGCCTCGGCGGTCGAAACACCAAATGTTTCAATTCTGCTGGCATGAACAAAAAAATCGGTTTGCTGAAGATAACGGGCAATTTCTGTTTTATCCAAATATCCTGTAAAAGTGGCTTTTAAATTTCTTTCCTCGCATAGTTTTTTCAGATCGTTCAGTCTGTTTCCACTACCAATAATAGTTAAAACAATATCTTTTTCGCAATTTTTTTGAAATAAAGCCAATGCTTCAATAAATAATTCAGGATATTTATCAGGAGTTTTTTTTGTATTCCATGTCGCTACGGCGCAGAATTTCAATTGATTTGGGTCGATTTTTTTTTCTTTGTAATAAAACACTTCGGAGTCGATAACATTTCCAATTATTTTAAATTTATCTTCGGTTAAATCGGAAACAGCCTGCTGAATTCTATTCTTTAAAAATAACGAAACCGGCAAAATTGCATTTGCTTTTCGGTAAGCATTTTTTCCGGCATGTGAGAAAAATGAATTTTTAAAAAAATAATCTGTTTTGCTCCAATGTTCGGTTATAATATGAGGTTTTTTCAGATGCTTTGCCACTCGAGCGCCCATAATGCCTGATGGATAAATAATGTTGGAGTGCACAATATCGGGTTGAAATCCTTTGTTTTGTAACTTTGCAACAATTTTCCTTAAAAGTAAAAACTGAAAAAAATACGAATGATAAAGCAAATCTCTCAAAAATTTTAATTTACTTCCCAACTCATATATCGATACCCTGATTCCGTATTCATCTTCGTATTCGGTCAATGCGGCAGAAAATATTTTTTTATCGGGCTGGATAATTACTCCCGCAACTTCTATTTTATTTCCTGCCAAATGAGCAGCACGGGCATGTTCTCGAATAAAAATCCCATTGTTTGGCTGATGAACTGTTGGATACCAGGGAGTTATAAAAAGTATTTTTTTCATGCTTCCTGATTGTTAAGTCCTTGTTTTACACTGGGTATATGACTTTTTAAAAAAACCATACCTTTTTCATACAGTTCTCTGTAAAAAAATCTGATAATCAAAAGATAAAATGCAGCTGCCAGTATGATTTGAACGGGCAACAAAAAATAGGATGGTTTGATCAGCAAACTCAAGGAAGCAACCATTATGCCTAAAATAATTCCCCAACCCAAACTCTGACTAAAAGCCATTATTTGTTGTTTCAAGCTGTGTTTCAATTCTGTTTTTATGTAGAATATCGATAGGAAATAGGCTGCAATATTTGCAGCGGCGTAGCCCCAGAGCATGGGAATAATTCCTTGACTAAAAGTGATAAAAATGGCTATAAGGATAAGTATTTTTTTTATCATTTCTATCCTGAAAGTTATTCGAGATTGCCCTCGTGCATTTAATGCGCTGATATTGAGTGTATAAAGAGGAAGAAATAAGGAAGCCAGACAAAGAAGCCGGAAATAAGGCACGGACGGAAGAAATTTTGCCGACCAAACAATTTCGATCAATGGTTTTCCGGCAGCAATCAGACACAAAATAATGGGAAAAGTAATAATGGAGATTTTGCTCGACAGTTCGCCGAAAATTCTTCTGAAACGGTCTTCATCGTGTTGAATATGAGAAAAAAGCGAAAATGTACTTCCCAACAAGATGGATTGAAAAGTAAAATTAAAAGTTTCACTTAATTTGTTTCCCTGCGTATAATAACCCACTTCCGATTTTTTGTAAAACTTTCCCAAAATAATGACAAACAGGTAATTGAAAATAATATTTAAAATGGAAGTGTTCAGTAAGTGGATGCTGAATTTCCAGAAACTGCGGATAACCCGAAACGAAAAAATCAGTTTTGGTTTCCAACGGACAAATAAATAAAAAAATACCATTCTGAAAAAATGATAGGAAACTTGCTGAACCACCAGTGCCCATACGCCATAATGCAGAAAGGCAAGAACAACTCCTAATGAACCGCTCAGGGAAACAGAAATAATATTGACTTTGGCAATGGTTTTATAGTCCAGAATTTTTCCCAATTTTGAGTAGGGAACCAGATAAAAAGCATTGAAAATAATAGCCAGAAAAGTGATTCTGTTTACTAAAATAAGTTCGGGTTGCTTAAAAAAATTAGCTATTGCCGGCGAGAGAAAATACAGAACAACATACAATACCAAAGAAATTCCTATGTTGAAATAAAAAACACTGTTGTAATCTGTTTCGTCGGCTTCCGTTTTTCTGATCAATGCCTGTCCAAATCCACTTTCGACCAGCACGTAAGAAAGTGCTGCAAAAATCATGACCATTCCCATCAATCCGTAATCACCCGGAGAAAGAAGTCTGGCTAAAATAATGCCAATAATCAATTGTACAGCCTGTTGACCAAAACGGTCAATGGTTGTCCATGTAAAAGCGCTGAGTGTTTTTTGTTTCAGATTATCACCCATGTGGAAAAATGTTCAACAAAATTATTTGCCTTTGATCACATCGAATCCTTTTCCGTAAACAGCAATAACTGACGATTGAGATACAAAAGCGTCGGGATCAATTTCTTTTACAATTCTGAAAATCATGGAAGATTCATTTTTTCGTGCTATGACGGTAATGACTTTTACCGGTTGTTGAGAATACCATCCTGTTCCATTCAGAATGGTTACGCCACGATGAACATCTGTATTAATGCGGTTGGCAATTTGTTCGTATTCTTTGGAAAAAATAAAAAACTGAACAGACTGTCGCACACCATTGATAACCAAATCGATTGCCAGATTAGAAATGGCCATGTTGGTTAAACCATACACTATTTTTTCAATGGTTCCAAATTCAAAGAAATAGGAAGAGCAAATAATCATCACATCACAATAAAGCAGTACTCTGCCCAGTGTTATGTTATAATATTTATTGACAATCTTTGCGATAATATCGGTGCCACCGGAACTTCCATTATTGAGAAAAACAATACCCAATCCTGTTCCAGAAATTAAACCTCCCAACAGACATGCCATAAAATTGTCGTTTGGAGCAACAAAAGTTCCCGGATTTGCTTGTGGTAGCACAGCAAAAAACAGGGTAATCATGGCAACTCCATAAATGGAGCGTAAACTGAACTGAAATCCGATGATACGGAGCGCAACGGCTATTAGCAGAGCATTGATGGCAAAATAAGTTATAAAAATCGGAATCCCCGTGGCATAATAAACAATGGCTCCAATACCAGTAACCCCACCACCTGTAATTTGATGAGGCAGCAAAAACCCTTTCCATGCGCCGGCATACATAAATAGTCCAATGGTTATCAGTATATATTGCCGGATCAATATCCAGTTTTGTTTGGTGAAAGGTTTAAATTTTGTCATTTTGTGTCGGGGATTAAATGGTTTTTTCTGAATTATTTCTTGTCAGAAAACAATATTGATAATTTTACCCGGAACAATAATTATTTTTTTCGGAGTTTTTCCTTCCATATACTTCAAGGTTTGCGGATGCGATAAAGCAGTTTTTTCAACTTCTTCCTTACTTGCGTCAGTAGGCATTTCCAACGTAAATCTCACTTTCCCGTTAAACGAAACGGGGTAAAATACCGTATTTTCTTTCAGAAATTCCTCATCATATTGAGGAAAAGAGGCATTAAAAACGGTGTCGCTGTTGCCCAGTGTGTGGTAAAGTTCTTCCGAAATGTGAGGAGCGAAAGGTGCCAGCAGTATCAATAAAGGTTCAAGTATGGCTTTTTTATTGCACTTCAGGGTAAACAATTCGTTCACACAAATCATGAAAGCTGAAACAGCTGTGTTGTAGGAAAAATTTTCTATGTCGTAGCTGATTTTTTTAATGGTTTTGTGCAAAACTTTTAATTCTTCCGCAGTCGGATTTTCTTCCGATACTGATAGTTCATCGTTTTTGTAGAAAAGATTCCACAATTTTTTAATAAAACGATGGACGCCATCTATGCCGTTGGTATCCCATGGCTTTGACTGTTCCAGCGGTCCCAAAAACATTTCGTACAACCGAAGGGTGTCTGCGCCGTAATTTTCCACAATATCATCCGGATTGACAACATTGAACATCGATTTCGACATTTTTTCTATGGCCCATCCGCAGATGTATTTTCCATCTTCAAGAATAAATTCAGCATTTTTGTATTCAGGATTCCAGTTTCTAAATTTTTCCAAATCGAGAATGTCGTTGGAAACCATGTTTACATCAACATGAATTGGAGTTGTTTCGTATTGGTCTTTCAAATGATAGGAAACAAAGGTATTTGTATCTTTTATTCGGTACACAAAGTTACTCCTTCCCTGAATCATACCTTGATTGATGAGTTTTTTAAATGGTTCATCTTCGCAAACGATACCCAGATCGAACAAAAATTTATTCCAGAAACGGCTGTAAATCAAATGACCGGTTGCATGTTCCGTTCCACCCAAGTAAAGATCCACGTTTCTCCAATATTGGTTGGCTTCTGGACTAACAAGTGCCTTGTCGTTTTTTGGGTCCATAAATCGTAAATAATAAGCTGAGGAACCGGCAAAACCGGGCATGGTACAAACTTCCAGCGGATAACCATCTTTTGTTTTCCAGTTTTTAGCTCGTGCCAATGGTGGTTCTCCTTTTTCTGTAGGTAAAAATTTGTCCACTTCCGGCAATTCGAGCGGCAATTCTTCTTCACTCAGCGTGTAAGGCATTCCATTTTTATAATAAATAGGAATGGGTTCGCCCCAGTAGCGTTGGCGGCTAAAAATAGCATCACGCAAGCGGTAATTGATTTTTACTCTGCCAATTCCCTTTTCTGTAATATATTTTTTTGTGGCTTCAATGGCTTCTTTTATTGTCAACCCATTCAAAAAACCTGAGTTAATCATGATTCCTTCTTTGGCATCGAAGCTTTCTTCGCTGACATCGCAGCCTTGGATAAGCGGAATGATCGGCAAATTAAAATGTTTGGCAAAAGCATAGTCTCTACTATCGTGTGCAGGAACTGCCATAATGGCTCCTGTTCCGTAACCGGCAAGTACGTAATCGGAAATCCAGATGGGAATTTCTTCACCGGTAATGGGATGAATGGCATAAGAACCGGAAAAAACTCCTGTAACACGTCGATCTGCCAAGCGTTCACGTTCGGTTCGTTTTTTCGTGTTATCGAGGTATTTTTCTACTTCAATTGCTTGTTCGGGTGTGGTGCATATTTTTACCAATTCGCTTTCAGGAGCAAGGACCATAAATGTTACTCCAAAAATGGTATCCGCACGTGTAGTGAATACTTCAAGAGTTTCTTTTCTGCCTTTTATTGAAAAACGGATTTCGGCTCCTTCACTTCTTCCTATCCAGTTCCTTTGGGTTTCTTTCAAGGAATCGGTCCAGTCGATGGTTTCCAATCCATCCAACAAACGCTGGGCATAAGCCGAAACACGCAAACACCATTGTCTCATGATACGTTGTTCAACAGGATATCCCCCGCGAATGGAAACACCTTCACTAACTTCGTCGTTGGCCAGTACTGTGCCCAAAGCGGGACACCAATTTACTTTTGTGTCGGCCAAATAGGCAATGCGATAATTTAACAAAATTTCCTGTTGCTGCTTTTCGCTCATCTCTTTCCAGTCGGAAGCGGTAAACGATAATTCATGGGTGGAAGATGCATGCAGATTTTCAGTGCCTTTTTTTTCGAAATGTTCAATAAGTCTGCTGATAGGCTGCGCTTTCTGCAAATCGTTATCATAATAATGATGAAACATTTGGATGAAAGCCCATTGTGTCCAGTGGTAATAATCGGGATCGCAGGTTCTGATTTCTCTGTCCCAATCATAACTGAATCCGATTTTGTCGAGTTGATCACGGTAACGAGCAATATTATTTTTTGTCGTTATCGCCGGATGTTGACCTGTTTGAATGGCGTATTGTTCTGCCGGAAGTCCGAAAGCATCAAAACCCATCGGATGGAGTACGTTAAAGCCTTTCAACCTTTTGTAACGGCTGTAGATGTCGGATGCAATGTAACCCAGCGGATGTCCGACATGCAACCCTGCTCCCGAAGGATAAGGGAACATATCCAAAACATAATATTTAGGTTTGTTTGGATCTTCAATAGTTTTATAAATCTGATGGTCTTTCCAGTAAGCTTGCCATTTTCGTTCTATTTCTCTGAAATTGTACTCCATAAATCACTGAAATTTAATAAATTCAACCTTATCTCTTTACTTTTACAACATTCACAAATTAAATTTACAAAGTTAATCAATTTACCAAAACAAAAGAAAGTATATTCTATATTTGGCTCAAATTCAACCTCAACAAATTGATTGTATGGAACAAAATTAAATTATTAATCAAACAAAAAAACTGAATTAGGAATGAAATTTTATCTTTTCGATTTACTTAAGCAGTGAATATTTTTTTGTAATGGCAAAATTGGTTGTCTCATTCCTTAAAATCGGACTTTTTTATTTACAATTCAGTTTTTAAAGTTTTAGGGGAGTTGAAATTAAACTCAAGAATCCATGAAAGTTTTGTGGAGAAAGAGAGCTTTTAGAACATCAAGAAGTGTTTTTTTTCAGTGAAATAATTTACCTTTTGTCGTTCTCGTTAATAAATACTTTCTCCTCTTTTTTCGGATGATTCAACATAAATAATTTGAAAGTGGCAGGACTGATCAAGTAAAGAATGAAGGCACTTAATATTCCTCCTATCACATCAACAACGTAATGAGCCTGAATATAAATAGTGGCAAATACCAAAATTAAATAAAGCGGGAAAGTAATAGTGAAAGCTGAGTAATGACGACCACGAATGAGCAGCAACAAAATCAGTGTAGAAATACCAACATGAGAGCTTGGGAAAGCAGCAGTAGGTCTTTCTCCAAATTTTTGAACACTTTCTACCAAATCGACGAAAAATCCGTGTTCAGTATGAAAAGGAATCAAAGCCGGATTGTGATTGAAATAATTTCCGATTTCTGGAAAAACACCCGATTTGATGTTCTGAATGCCGATTGCGGAATAATAGTATTGCGGACCGGCTGTAGGAAAAATAATAAATACCAGATAATAAACAAAGAATGAAAATAAAATGGTAAAGAAAAAATATTCAAAATATTCTCGATGACTAAAATAAATATATGCAATGGAACCAACGATAAGCAAATAATAAAAAAAATAGCCTATATACATTAATTCGCTGAACCAGTGCCATGTAAATAACTGACAAAATAAAAAAGCCGGTTGAAAACCAAATAGCATTTGATCCCAGTTGGCCAGCAAATAGTCATGATTTGAAATGAAACGATTAATGTCAAAAGTTTCTGGATACCAAAAAACAATCAAAATTCCTATAAATAGGTTTCTCAATATTTTTATAGATTTCCAGTTTAAAATACTGTTGAGATAAACAAGAAAAAGAATAACCGACATGATAATGAAACGATGCATCATCAAAGGATAAATGCTGTTGAAGCGGCTTAACGACAAGATAATAACCGAACTGACAAAAATATAAACCAAAGTTAGTTTTTCGACCAGAAAAAACCGAAATTTTGGGGTGGAAATTTTTTTCATTTCATCAATCTGAAAGGATCATTTTTTATATAAAAAATCTATTGGAAGCTGATCGGTAAGAATCGGGTAAAAACATTTCCTTTAATTCTTCACAAAGCTATATTTTCCTTTCTAATTTTGCATCAAATAGAATAAAATTTTAAGAATAATTTCATTTTGATAAATTTAGATGGATAAGCAATTTTTCTTTTAGGAATTATCTCTTTTTTTATTTTTTCTGAAACAAATTTTGTCGTGTTGTTAGAATGAAAGAATGCAACATTTTCTGAATGAATATCGATTATAAGAGATTTTGTAACAGCATAAGTATAAATATCTCAATAATTTGATTATTTTTGCAGGTAATTTCTAATTTTCTCAAGAATGCCCGAGATTAAATCCATTGACGAATTAAAGATTCCGGAACCTACACTGAGACGTTTGCCGTGGTATTTGGCTTACGCAAAACTCATGATGGAGAAGGGAGAAACTTATTTGTCCTCTACTCAGATTGCCAATAATATTGCAGTGGATGTTTCTATTGTAGCTAAAGATTTGTCTTACGTTCAAATTTCGGGACGGACACGGGTCGGGTATGCTACTGCAGAACTGATCAATGTATTGGAGCGTTTTCTCGGCTTTACGGAATCACACAAGGCTTTCATGTTTGGAGTCGGTAATTTGGGAGGTGCTTTAATGCACGACAACGGGTTGGAACAGTTTGGTTTGAAAATCGTGGCAGGTTTTGACGTAAAGTATGAATTGGCAGGCACAAGCATCAATCGCATCCCCATTCATCATATCGAAAAATTTCCCGAACTGCAGCGACAGACAGGTGTTATCATTGGTATTTTGACCGTTCCTGTCGACAAGGCGCAGGAAGTTTCGGAGTTAATGATTCAAGGCGGTATTCGTGCAATATGGAATTTTACTCCTTTTAGAATAAGAGTACCGGAGAATGTCGTGGTACAAAATACTTCCATTTATGCTCATCTGGCCGTGATGTTCAATCGCTTGAATGCCATAATTAACAAATAGTTTCTCATAATCAGCTGCTTAAGGAAAAATGAAAATTTTTGCCATCGGACAAAATTATCCCGAACACAACAAGGAATTACAAAATAACAATCCTACTGAGCCTGTGGTCTTTATGAAACCTGACACTGCGCTGCTGAAAAATAACAAACCTTTTTATATTCCTGATTTTTCCAATGAACTTCATTATGAAACGGAATTGATTATTCGATTCAGCCGTATCGGGAAAAATATTCAGTCGAAATTTGCTTATCGTTATTTTGATGAAATAGGTTTGGGAGTTGATTTTACAGCCCGCGATTTGCAGAGAAAACTTAAAGCTGAGGGAAAACCATGGGAAATTTGTAAAGCTTTTGATAATTCGGCTGTTGTTGGCGACTTCCTGCCGGTTTCTGAACTGAAAGATATTCAAAATATTCAATTTCATTTGGATATCAATGGAATAACTGTGCAACAAGGCGATTCGAAAGATATGATTTTTCCTGTTAATGAACTTATTGCCTATGTTAGTCGTTTCTTTACATTAAAAATTGGTGATATATTGTTTACCGGAACACCTGCCGGTGTTGGAAGTGTTCACCCAGGCGATCATCTGGAAGGCTATATCGGCAATCGTAAGATGTTCGATTTTTATGTAAAATAGTAGCACTTAACTTAAGCTGAATAATAACTTTTTGTTTTGAACGTTTTTAATTTGTCTGTTTTTTTATATCAATTACTCCTTTGAGGACGTTTTATGAAAATTAAATACTTGTTTTTTTCTTTTTTTGTGGTTGTCAGTGCTTGGTGCTCAGCTCAAAATGCTTACTCTACGTCTCATAAACTCAATTGGACGGGAATTGAAAAGTGGTTTGCCGATTCGTCATCCGTTCAGGTAATTTCGTTTCAGAATGCACATTATCCTTCCGAAAACCGTTTGCCTTATTTCAATTATCGAATACCGGCCGGAAATAATTCGTATAAAGCCGTTTTGTCCAACTCAGTTTTTGAACCTGTCAGCACAGAGGAGGCTCGAATTTTAAGCGACGCAGCTGTTTTTTCTTCTGAACCTGTAATGGAAACCCGATATCTTGTAGATAGAGGAAGTCGACTTTTTGATGTTCAGATTTTACCATTTGTTTTTCGGGACGGAAAATTTTTCAAATTAATCTCCTTTGATTTATCCATTTCTGAAACTGCTCTCCCACAGCAGGCAAAAAATGCATTCACACACAGTTTCGCTTCATCTTCAGTGTTGGCACAGGGAAAGTTTGTTAAAGTTAAACTGGCTGAAACAGGAATTTACAAACTTACTTATGAAGATTTGGTTTCAATGGGCATCAATCCCGCCAATGTCAGGGTATTTGGTTATGGCGGTGGTGTACTGGATCAAAACTTTACTCAAACCAAACCAGACGATTTGTCCGAAATCCCTATTTGGATGGAAAAGGGTAGTGATGGTATTTTCAATTCCGGTGACTATATCTTGTTTTACGCTCAAGGTGTAGTGCGTTGGTCGTTTGATAAAAACAAATCAATGTTTGTTCACAAAAATAATTCGTATTCACAATACGGTTATTACTTTATTACCTCCGATGCCGGAGTGGGCAGAAAAATAGAATCAAAAAATATTGAAGTTCCTGCCGATGCTACCATTTATCAGGTGGATGAATTTACAGATTATCAACTTTATGAGAAAGATTTGCAGAACCTTACCAAATCGGGAAAGGAATTTTATGGTGAAACATTTAGCAATACGCTTTCTTATAGTTTTACTTTTAATTTTCCTAATGTTATCAAATCCAATACATTAAAACTTTCAATTGATGTAGCTACTTCTTCGATGGAAAATTCGTCTTTTAGTTTAAATTTGAATGGATCTCAAAATAAAACCCTTTCGGTTATAAAAAACTCGGGTGATAATTATGAAATGGCGAAATCCGCTTCTGCAATTTACACTCTTACACCCGACAATGATATATTGACGTTCAATATAACTTACAACAAATCAACTTCTACATCCACCGGTTATTTGAATTATATTGAGATAAATGCTCGAAGAAAATTGATTATGCAGGGTGTAGCCATGCGTTTTCAAAATGTTGATTTTCTTGGAAAATCTGCCTACAATGCTTATACTTTGAGCAATGCTAACAGCAATGTACAAATTTGGGACATTACCGATCCTCAAAATATTTATCGTGTGGCTACTACCTCCCTTCCCGACAATAAACTATCTTTTATCGCTTCTGGCAATGAGTTTCATCAGTATGTTGCCATCGATCCTACATCCGGAACTTCTTTCGCCAAACCTGAAATTGTCGGTGTGGTTGCCAATCAGAATCTTCACGCATTGCAGCCTTCTGATTTGGTTATCATTACACATCCTGATTTCCTTTCGCAGGCAGAATCTTTGGCTCAAACTCATCGAGACAAGGATGGACTTTCGGTTAATGTAGCAACAACAGAACAGGTTTATAATGAATTTTCATCCGGAACACCGGATGCCACATCTTACCGTTGGTTCGTAAAAATGCTGTATGACAGAGCTTATGAAACAAATAACACTGCCGATCTGCCGAAATACCTTCTCCTTTTCGGACGCGGTTCTTACGACAACAGAGGTATTGTTCCCAACTCTGGCGACAATCTGATTCTGACCTATCAGGCCGATAATTCTCTGGTACTCACTTCTTCCTATGTTACGGATGATTATTTTGGCCTTATGGACGACAGCGAAGGAACGCAAGTCCCTTCCGATTTGCTGGATGTTGCTGTTGGACGTTTCCCCGTTACTACTGCGCAACAAGCTTCGGATGTGGTAAATAAAACAATTAATTACATTGAGAACAAAGAAAAGGGAATTTGGAAAAATCAGATTTGTTTTCTCGCTGATGATGGTGACAATGCTCTTCACATGCGTCAGTCTGACAGCATTGCCGTAACGGTTGCAAAGAATGTTCCTGCTTTTCAGATCAATAAAATTTATCTCGATGCTTTTGTGCAGGAAGTTAATGCCAGTGGGCAAAGTTATCCGTTGGCCAGAAGTCGTTTTCATAATTTGTTGCGCTCCGGTATGTTTTTACTGGATTATACGGGTCATGCAGGTTATGCAGGTTGGACAAACGAAAATATCCTTACCACAGCCGACGTAAAATCTCTATCGAATAAAAACTTGCCCGTTTGGATGGCTGCTACCTGCGATTTTCTTCAATTTGACGTTAAACCCGTTTCAGCCGGAGAATATGTTATTTTAAATTCGGTGGGCGGAGGTATTGGCTTGTTTTCAGCTGCCCGACCGGTTTACGCTTCGCAAAATTTCTATATAAACAAATATTTTGTCGAAAATCTGTTTAAGAAAAACGGAGATTATCCGCGAGTAGGAGATGCTGTCCGTTTAGCCAAAAATTCCATCGGCACCGAAAACAACAAACTTTCTTACATCTATTTGGGCGATCCTGCCGTCAGATTAAATTATCCCGATCAGTACAAGGTGATTACTTCCAAAATCAATGACAGCGAAGTTTTAGGCAAGGATACGCTAAAAGCTCTTTCTACTGCTACTGTTTCGGGCTTTATTGCCGATCAGAACGGAAACAAGGTTTCAGACTTCAATGGAACAGTGGAAATAGTTGTTTATGACAAAGTCGAAAAAATTACTACTTTAAACAACGAAGGCGATGGCACATTGACTTATTACGATCGTTCTAATACTTTGTTTTCTGGCAAAGTGAAGGTGGTCAACGGTGAATTTACTTTTACTTTCCTGCTTCCAAAAGATATCAAGTATAATTATGGTTCGGGGCGAATCAACTATTATGCTTACGACGAAACTAACAATTATGAAGCACAGGGTTATTTTGAGAATTTTTTAATTGGCGGTTCGAGTACCAATTTACCCAACGACAATACTGGTCCAGAAATCGATATATATCTCAATTCTCCGGAATTTGTTTCGGGAGGAAAAGTGAACGAAACACCACTTTTTGTTGCCAATATCTCTGACGAAAACGGCATCAATACTGTTGGTAGTGGTATTGGTCATGACTTGTTGCTGACAGTAGACAATGACCCAAATAAGACCTATATTTTAAATGATTATTATACTGCAGCCGAAAACAGTTATCAGCAAGGAACGGTGTCTTATAAATTGTCCACGCTCCCAGAAGGAAAACATACTTTAACTTTCAGAGCATTTGATTTGCTAAATAATTCGACATCCGATACCATCGAATTTGAAGTAGTGAAAGGTCTGGCCCCAGTCATTTTTTCGGTTTATAATTACCCGAATCCCGTTAGGGAACAGACGAAATTTGTCATTCAGCACGATCGTCCTGAAACTCTCCTGACTACTACCGTTGAAATTTTCGATTTATCAGGACGTAAAATTTGGATGTTTTCTCAAACTTCAGCCGATGAAGTAACTTGGAACCTGACAACTTCCAACGGAGAAAAAGTTCAGAAAGGTATTTATCTTTATCGGGTAAGTATTCGTACCGAAAACAGTTCGTTAACGTCAAGAACAAACAAAATTATTGTTTTTTGAGACAATAAAATTCAAATGGAACGTTAATATTTTTACTAATAAAAAATGTCTATTTTTTTAATTTTTTGATTCATAATATAATAAATAAGAATAATGAAGAAGAGGTTTTTGATTTTCAGTTTTTTTGTCTTGATTGCGCTTTGTGGTTTTGCACAAACGGATACCAATAATCCGGTAATTACCGCTGTACCTTCTTTGACAATTGCTCCCGATGCTCGAGCTGGTGGAATGGGCGATGTTGGTGCTGCAACAGCTCCTGATGTCAATTCTCAA